>PVBE011645830.1_pt1 | contig 45660 bp, 41 predicted proteins | sample 1631181 | NCBI WGS metagenome assembly PVBE01 (sample SAMN08397723, study PRJNA350692) | Marine metagenome, whole genome shotgun sequencing project. | isolation source: water | place: Pacific Ocean | collected 2012-04
CCGGACGCCAGATCTTCGTTACACTGTTTTTCATCGGGTGGAATACTCCTTGTTGATTGTTCAGCCTTTACAACTGATCTGATCAATAGGGACCACCCGAGTTCAATTTAACTGCTCAGTATTTCTGCTCCGTTATTTAGACTACGCCGGCTATGGTCTCTACGAAATCCTGGGAAAGGCAACTCGCCGGCGGGTTGCTTCGCCACCGCCGAGTCGTTGCCGCCGTCATAGGTTTGATAACGGCCTTTGCGATCGTATCGACATTGAAACTAACTTTCGAAAGTTCGATCGACATCTGGTTTCTCGACGACGATCCGGATGTCGTGACCTACAATGATTTTCTCGATTACTTCGAAGCCGATGAACTGACGGTCGTGGCGATGATGTGCGACGACGTATTCGCCCCGGAGGCGCTCGCCGCGCTTGACCGTATTACCCGCGCGGCAGAGCAGGCTCCACACGTCCACAGAGCACGTTCGCTGACCAACATCGAAATCGCCAGAATAATCGACGACGGCATCGCAATCGGGCCGCTCGTCGATGAGTTACCGCAGACCACCGAAGCCGCCGAGGCGATCCGAAAATTGGCCCTCGATAACGCAATGCTTTCCGGGGGTATGGTGGCCGCTAATTCCAAAGCTACAGCGGTTTTGGTCGAACTCGCGCGCGAAGGTACGACTTTCGAGGGTAAGATTGCGCTCGTCGGCGCGCTGGAGAAGATCATCGAACGCGAGCAACGCGACGGTCGGCGATTCCTACTGACAGGTACGGCGCCTTTTGACGCGGTCATTTTCCATTTGTCTTCGCGCGACTTCGAACTGTTCGGAGCGATGACTTTAGTTGTGGTCGTCGTCGCAGCATTCGCGGTGTTTCGGCGCATCTCGGCCGCGCTCATCCCGTTGTCGGTCGTGATCATGACGTCTGCCTGGTTATTCGGTCTGATGGGTGCTCTGGGTAAACCGATCAACATCATGTCTTCGGGGCTCAGCGCGGTGGTGCTTGCGGTTAGCGTGGCCGATTCGGTCCATGTGCTTGCCGCCTATTATCAGGAACTCATGGCGGGGCGATCCAGGGAGGAGGCTGTCGAGGAGTCTCTCGTCAAGCTACTGATCCCGTGTTTTTTTACGACCATAACAACGGCGGCCGGGATGTTGTCTTTGTTGGTCAGCGATCTGCAGCCAATCCGCGAATTCGGCGTCCTGGCCGCGCTCGGCGTCGTGTTCGCATTTTTAATTACGATCACGTTCGTGCCGGCCATCCTGGCTTTGGTTAGGCCGCCCGCGCCCGATTTTATCGAAAGACAACAAAGCGCCCCAATCGCGCGCGCTCTGAACTGGCTCGGAACACCGGACCGCTCCCGCAGTAAGCGGATCCTGGTTGGTAGCTCGGTGATCATCGTCGCGCTACTCGTCGGTTTCGACAAACTCTCGGTTGGCGCCAACTCGATGAACTACTTTCACGAGGACGAGCCCGTCCGCGTGAATACAATTGCCGTAGACGAGGCACTGGGCGGCAGTGCGTCGATGGATTTCCTCGTCAAGGCGCCGGACGAAGGACTCAAGGAACCCGAAATTCTCGCACGCCTCGACGAGTTGAGCCGTTGGACGGAGTCGCGCCCTGCGGTCAGCCAGTCTCTGTCGGTGGTCGACGCGATGAAGGAAATACATCGAGTGCTGCTTGGCGAAGAGCCTGGTGTTTTGCGGCTTCCGGAATCACGTCCGTTGGCTGCCCAACTCTACCTGTTACTTGAAAGCGATCAGGACTTCGGAACCGTTGTGCAGGACAACTACGAGGCGGGCCGGATCACGAGTCGGGTCCGACTGTCCGGTGCCGAAAGTCTCCTCGCGGACATCGAAAATGTGGAAGCCCGAATCGCACGGGATTTTGGCGGGCCCGAGCTTGAGGTTCACATGACGGGTTTCGTAAAGCTCATGGCCAACATGGAGATATACTTGCTGGACAGTCAAATAAAGAGCTTCATGGTCGCCTTTCTGGTCGTTGCCACCTTGCTCGCTTTACTATTGCGCTCGGTTCGCCTCGGCCTGTTCTCGATGATCCCGAACTTGCTGCCGATCATCCTCGGGGTCGCCTTCATGGGACTTGTCGGCATTCCGCTCGATCCGGGCACGGTCATGATCGGTGCGATCGCACTCGGGATCGTCGTCGACGATACCGTGCATTTCATGGTCCGGTTGCGTCGCCATCTTGCGGTCGGGGAGGACATCGAAACCGCGATCCAGGCTTCTGTCACCGAGGTCGGTAGACCCATTATCATTACGAGCGTTCTACTCGCGGTGGCTTTTCTCATGCTGATTTTGGCGAGTTTCACGCCGAACGTGAACTTTGGCCTGGTCGCGGCTGTCGTGATCCTGGTCGCTTTGGCAGCCGACCTAGTGTTGCTGCCTGCCGCCCTTGTCATGTTCAGACCGAAGCTCTAATCGAAGCGCTCGAAAAGTGGGGGTAACCCACACATATTTTCGCAGTCTGGCCGCGACCATGTATCGAAAAGAATGTGGTCCGCCCTCTATCGTTCAAAGAATTCGGAGCCACCGCGTGAAAATATTCGGAATAGGATTAAGCAGAACCGGCACCAAGAGCTTGACGAAAGCTCTGAATATGGTTGGTTTCAGCGTTAATCATTTTCCGAGAGACAAAGTCACAATCCGGGAAACGAAGAATTACATCGATACCGGCGAATGCAATTTAGCGGCGGCTGAAGAATTCGACGCTGTCATCGATATGGTTCCCGTGATCATGATGAGAGGATTATTCAAGAAATATCCAGACAGCAAATTCATTCTAACGATCAGAGAATTGGATGCCTGGACGGCCTCTATGGAGGGTCTATACGACCGCGTTCTCAACAGGGTGTTGGAACGACAAGGCCATATACCGGGAACAATCGGGAATTTTATCAAGTTTTCTCATGAGAACATCTACGGAACCGAAAAATTCGACAAAGGAATTTATCGGGGTGTTTTTAAGAATTACAATAAAACGATGATTGAATTCTTCAAGGGTACCAATCGCTTGTTGGTTTTGGATATTTGCTCAGGAGAAGGATGGGCGAAATTGTGTTCGTTTTTGGAAAAGAAAGAAAAGAACGTTCCTTTCCCGCTGATAAAAAATGTGAGAAGCGAAGATAATAATTATGAATACCAGCACATCATGCGATAAAAATAGGACGTACCACGTCTACTTCCGACGGCAGAGAAGCTCCGCTTATCCGGTCCGCCGACGATCATTCGTTGAATCAATCCGGGTCCGTCCCACTGTTGTATTCCGCAAACGCGTTCAGATCTCCTCGCAATCGAAATAGTAGCGGGCGGTGTCGAGGCGGCAGAGCGAACGGCCGCCCATCCACAGGCTCATTATCTTCGAGTCGCGCCATATTTTTTCCAAGTCGAATTCATGTGCATAGCCGGCTGCGCCCATCAGATCCATGGCCTCATTGCAAATCTTGGTCAGGGCGTCGCTTGCGAACAATTTGGTCGATCTCGTTTTGGCCAGCATTTCGGCGGTGTGGCCGGGGCCGTACAAATCCGGCCGGTCGAGCATACGCGCCTTGCAGTAAGTGTCGGACTTGACGACTTCGATCAGGGTCATGATTTCGCCTAAATGCCCGGCGATGATGCTGTGTTCTTTCAGGATTTTGCCGGCAACGACCCGGTTGCTGACCCAATCGGCCAGGATTTCGTAGACCCGATTCATACTGCCGAGCGCATAGCCGCCGGTCATGACATTGCCCCAACTGATCATCTCTCGCGCATATTGGGCATCGAGTCCGGGGCCCTGCGCCCGGTTTTCGATCGGCACGCGAACGTTCTCAAACCAGATATCGCTGTTGAAGTCGGCATTCATGCCGGCCTTCTTGTACGGCTTCCCCTGCGTGACCCCCGGTGTATCGGCCGGAACATAGATCAGAGCGAAGGCTTCATCGTCCTCAACACCGGGTTTAGTCGTACAGAAAACGCCAAAGACATCGGCGAAGCCGCCGCTGTTGGTGCACCATAGCTTGTGCCCGTTGATGATCCATTCGTCTCCGTCCCTCTCTGTCCTTGTTTGTATGTATTGCCCGTGTGTGGCGTCGATGTTTTCGACGTCGGAGCCGCTGCGCGCGTCGGTGATCGCGGGGCAACCGATCACCATCTCATCGGTATCGCAGAACAGCGGGCCGAATTTCTCGATGAGCGCGTCGTTGCGGTGCCACGGGAGCGTGATATGCATGAACGGCCAACCGCAACAATTGGCGGCGGTACACATACCGGAGTCACCGCGGGCGATTTCCTCGCAACAGACCACGAAGCCGACACACGAACTGGCGCCGAGTCCGCCGACGTCCTCCGGCCAGATACCGCGTTGATATCCGATGTCGACCATGAGCTTTTTCATGATCGGCTTGATGATTTTGTGTTCCTGCCAGTCCTCATCGATGTCGTGGCGATTCGGCCAGACATCCTCGTCGACCCATTTTCTGATGGCCGCGGCAAATTGGCGGTCGGTTTCTGTGATCCATTCGTTCGGGCGGGCGATGTTTTCGTAAGTAGGCATTAGCTCAAATGTCCTCCGTCGGTTGAACGCGATAAGGTCTGTACCGCGTACTAAATAGGTGTTTCGAACTATCGATCACATTCTAATCCGGGGTTGACTGACGAATGTGATTACCGTCATGCCGGATTTAATCCGGCATCCGGTCAATAAAGCTGCCGCTTTCAGCGGCACATTTTTATCGTCGTTCCTGGGCGAGGATTGCTCCTGCAATCCTCGCCCAGGAATGACAATGGAATTGAAGCGTATTTCGGATCAGCAATCTAGCCCTTATAGCGTACTACTGTTCCGCCTTTCCCGTTGCGGTTACCCAATCGCGCATCACATCGCCCCAGCGGGCAGCCGTCGCTTCGTCCAGATCCAAGATCGTGAAACGTCGCCCTTCGCGGATGCGTACCCGCAGAAGGCGCATGCCGCTTTCGTGAGTAACGGCCTGCAGAACGACTTCACGGCCGTAAGGGGCGGCGAGATCCGCCAGCGCTTCGACGGTTTCCGTGCTCATCGTTCTTTCTCGGTGAACGCGGCCTCAAGCACCCACTGCCAGTTCCGGGGCGTATCCGGGTAATCGGGTTTGATGTCGAAATGCAATAGGATTTCGCCGCCCGAGCCGGAGCGGCGCACCACGGTCAGCAATTGGTCGAAGCTGTCGATCTGTGGGTTCTCGATGATCAGTCTACTGAGGTCAAGCATCGTGTCTCTCGGGTCTGTCCTTTGTCGTTTCGTTAATCGGTCGTTTCTATTCGGTCGAAATACCGGGCGCGGTAGACGAGACGTTGGTGCGGCGGGTCGTCGTCGAACGCCGCGCGATTATGCAGCACGTTGTTCGAGATGATCCCCTGTCCGGGAACCAGCCGGTGGCGCAAGGCCGGCCCGTTTTCATCCGCCAACAAATCCATCAAATGCGCAACGGCCGCGCGGGTAGCGGCGTTGTCCCGCCAGATGACGTGCTTCTCCCGCGCAGTGAAACGCATGTGGAGCGTCCCGGTAACGGGATCGACGGAGAACACGGGTCCGCTTCGCGCCGGCCGAATTTCGCGGCCGCTTTCTCGATTTGCAGGAATGGTCATGCATTGCGGGTGGGAGAGGGCCGCGATGAAGTCGGGATCGGTATCGTACAAGTTTATGTAGGCGATCTCGGGGTCGAGCAGGCCATTTTCGCCGCCGGCGGCGGCGGCATGCATGCAGTGTAGCAGTATTGCGCGTATCGGCTTGGTGCTATCGTTGTAGTAGCCGTCCGTGTGCCAACTCAGCGACCGGTTCGAATAGGGGATGTACCTTTTGCGCCGGCCGGAAACCGCTTTTTCGAGCGCCGTCACCCCGTCTTCACCTGCGCACAAGTGCCGATCGATCCGGCGTAGTCCGAAGGTCGCCGCAAAAGCATGGATCGTCGCGCGATCGACGGTGCGGTCGCGGCAGCGGTAGATCGCCATATTAAAGCGCCGAATGCGGTCGCGCAGCTCCGCTGCTTCGTTCGCGGAAATTTTCGCTAAGCGGTCGATGTCGACCATCAAAGCGTCCACGCCCTGGGGGCATGCCGACAACTTGGCATCCCGCCATCGGCGGTAGGGTGACGGTTCGCCAGGGTCGCGTTTCTTGCGCGAGTCATCCATCGACCAAATCTGCTTCCTCATTGTCGAGACGGTTCCCTAGCGGCCCGGCGCGCCGCTCGGTCGCGGTAATCGCGCCCTTGCCGCCACCGTACGGCCCCATCTCGGGTGAAAAAAAGCGTGCCGGGGAGCGGTGAACAAAGCACCCAAACTCCCGAGGATCGAATAGAATCTATCGCGGTCGCGGGCAAATTCCTAGATGCTGATTGGGATATTCTGATAGCTTTATATCTTTCGCGCATAAAGATATAATAATAGGTTATAAGACATCATTCCGCACCCGGAGATATTGTTGGACGACCGTCGCTGCACTGCATGGACGGCGCAAGCAAAGGGGACAATCATGTCGAAGAAGCCGCACGATTCACCATTGCTCGACGAACTCGAGGACGGTCCGTGGCCGAGTTTCGTGACCGGGCTGAAACGGCTCGCGAGTGACGAGGGAAAACCGTACGCCGACATGATGAAGGACCTCGTCGGTCAGCTGGAACATTCCTACGAGACGCGGACCGGCTACTGGAAGGGCGGGACCCTCAGCGTGTTCGGATACGGCGGCGGTATTATCCCCAGGTTTTCCGAGGTCGCCGAAACGTATCCGGACTCTTCGGAATTTCACACCTTACGCGTGCAACCGCCGGCGGGTATGCACTATTCCACAGCGCTGTTGCGCCAGATGTGCGATATTTGGGAGCAACACGGCTCGGGCCTGATAGCTCTGCACGGGCAGAGCGGCGACATCATGTTCCAGGGTTGCACGACCGAAAACACTCAGACAGCTTTCGACGCGCTGAACAAAGCGGGATTTGATCTCGGCGGCGCGGGCCCGGCCCTGCGCACCTCGATGAGCTGCGTCGGTCACGCTCGCTGCGAGCAGTCCTGCTACGACGAAATTCGTGCTCACCGCGGCATCATCAACGCGTTTCTGGACGAAATGCATCGTCCTGCGCTGCCCTATAAGTTTAAATTCAAATTTTCCGGTTGTCCGAACGATTGTGTGAACTCGATCCAGCGTGCGGATTTTGCAGTGATCGGTACCTGGCGCGACGAAATTCAGGCGGACCAGGAAGAGGTGAAGAATTTCGTTGCCAAAGTTGGCCGCAAAGAGATGATCGATTCGGTCATTGCCAACTGCCCATCGCGGGCACTTAGCCTGAACGACGACGACACGCTGGACATCGACAATGATAGCTGTGTGCGGTGTATGCATTGCATCAACGTCATGACCAAGGCCTTGTCGCCGGGCAAAAAACGCGGGGCCACGATACTGATCGGCGGTAAGCGCTCGCTCAAGATCGGCGACCAGATGGGCAGCGTGATCATTCCGTTCATGCGACTGGAAACCGATGAGGATTTCGAGCAGCTTCAGGAGCTCGGGGAGACGGTGATCGATTTCTTCGCCGAAAATGCTCTCGAGCACGAACGCGTCGGTGAAACGATCGACCGTATCGGTATTGCTAATTTTCTCGAGGGGATCGGCGTCGAGGTTGATCCGAACATGGTGAGCCATCCTCGCACCAGCTCCTACGTCCGTACTGATGACTGGGACGAGGAAGCGGCGAAGTGGCATGAACGAAAGGCCGGCGGGGCCGCAACCGCCGCCACCGAATGACCTCGGCCAATCCGGACCAGGAGGCTTAAGTGAGTCAACAAACGCAACCGCGCCGCCCGGATGAAACGGGCGTTATGGATCCGTTTCCCCACATGCACCCGGTATTGAAAAAGAACTATGGGGAGTGGAAGTGGCACGACCGCCTGCGCCCCGGAGTTCTGCATCACGTTGCTAACGGCGGCGACGAAGTGTGGACTGTACGCGCCGGTACCCAGCGACAGCTGGACGTACATACGATCCGCAAGCTCTGCGACATCGCCGACGAGTTCGCCGAGGGCCATGTTCGCTTCACCACGCGTAGCAACATCGAGTTCATGGTCAGCACGGAAGCGCAGGTGGCGCCGCTCATCGGCAAGCTCGAGACCGAGGGCTTTCCCGTCGGGGGTACGGGTAATTCCGTATCGATGATCTCTCATACGCAAGGCTGGCTGCACTGCGACATTCCCGGTACCGACGCGTCCGGCGTGGTCAAGGCGTTGATGGACGATCTCCATTACGAATTCACGCACGAGGAAATGCCGAATCGCGTACGCATCACGACTTCATGCTGCCAGATCAATTGCGGTGGCCAGGGCGATATCGCCATCAACGTGCAATACACAAAGCCGCCGCGCATCAACCACGACCTGGTTGCAAATGTTTGCGAGCGTCCGGCGGTGGTCGCGCGATGCCCGGTGGCGGCGATCCGTCCGGCTATGGTCAACGGCAAACCGTCTCTCGAGGTCGATGAGAAAAAGTGTATCTGCTGTGGCGCGTGTTATCCGCCGTGTCCGCCGATGCAGATCAACGGGCCAGAGTCGACGAAGATAGCGATCTGGGTGGGCGGAAAGCATTCCAACGCACGCAGTAAACCAAGTTTCCACAAACTCGCCGTCGCCGGTTTGCCGAACAACCCGCCGCGCTGGCCCGAAGTCAACGAGGTGGTGAAGACGATCCTCTACGCGTATAAGGACGACGCGAAGATATGGGAGCGCATGGGCGAATGGATCGAGCGGATCGGCTGGGCCCGCTTCTTCGAGATTACGGGCCTGGCGTTTACCAAGCACCACCTCGAAGACTGGCGCGGTGGACGGCGAAGTTTGAACGCTTCGACCCACATCCATTTTTGATCGGGACGATTCAATGAAATTTGGAATTCTCGTGAACGAAGGTCCATTCACCCACCAGGCGTCGGATAGCGCCTACCACTTCACCAAAGCGGCGCTCGAAAAGGGCCACGAAATATTGCGCGTTTTTTTCTATCACGACGGCGTCAACAACGCGAACAAGGATTCCGAGCCGCAATCCGACGACCGAAACCTGGTCAAACTGTGGTCGGATTTGGGCGAGGCCCACGATCTCGATCTCGTCGTTTGTGTCGCGGCCGCACTCCGGCGCGGCATCAAGGACGACCTGTTGGCGAAAGGGTTTCACATATCCGGTCTCGGACAACTGATCGAGGCAGGCATTCATGCCGATCGGCTAGTCGTGTTTGGAGATTGAAGAACGATGGACGACATACATGACGACGAATTCGAACCGGAGATCGTAAAGCGGTTCATGTACGTCAATCGCAGGGCACCTTACGGCACGATTTACGCGCTCGAGTCCCTGGAAATGGTTTTGATCGCGGCCGCCTTCGACCAAGACGTGAGCGTGGTTTTTCTGGACGACGGCGTTTATCAACTGAAAAAGGGCCAGGACACCGACGCCATCGGCATGAAGAACTTTTCACCGACCTATCGTGCGCTAGACGATTACGACGTTGAAAAAATATATGTGGAAAAAGAATCGCTGGATGCCCGCGGCCTGACCGAAGACGACCTCGTTATCCCCGTACAGGTCGTCGACTCCTTATCGTTGCGCGAAATCATGGCCGACCAGGAAGTCGTCTTAGGATCGTGAGGAAAATTTGATGCTGCACACAGTCAACAAATCCCCATTCGAACGGAACGGGCTCGATAGTTGTTTGCGGCTCGCGAAGTCGGGAAGCAGCGTGCTGTTGATCGAGGACGGGATCTACGCCGCTGTTAAAGGAACTGCTGTTGCCGATCGGGTGGCCGCAAGGATTGGAGAGCTTACATTTTACGTGCTTGGCCCCGATATAGCGGCCAGGGGTCTCAACGAGACGCCCTTGATCGACGGGATAACGTTAGTCGATTACGGCGGTTTCGTCGATTTGGTGGCGGAACACGATGCGTCGCACGCCTGGGTGTGAGCGATTGAACTGGAAGCGGTCTCAAGAATATCCGCGGCCGCGGATATATCTAAGACCGCTTCAAGCATACTAGAGGAATCTAGGAGGTCAAACCATGGCTTATCAACTGAACGGAACCGTCATAGAAGTCGACGAAGAAGGGTATATCATCGATATCGGTGCTTGGAATCCGGAGTTGGCCGATCTAATCGCTGCCGACGAGAACATCGAGATGAGCGAAGACCACTGGGAGGTCGTCAACTTCTTGCGGAATTACTACGAGGAATACCAGATCGCGCCGGCCGTACGCGTCCTGACCAAAGCGGTTAAGAAGTCGCTGGGACCGGAGAAGGGTAATAGCAAGTATCTCTACGAGTTGTTCCCCTACGGTCCGGCGAAACAGGCGTGCAAGATTGCCGGACTGCCGAAACCGACCGGTTGTATCTGATCAGGTCCCACCGGCGAACGGTGGCGGGGGAGCGAATTTCGGATGCTTACAGCGATTTTCGCCATCGTGTTCTACCTCGGCGGGGCGCTGCTGATCGGAGGTTTGCTCCTCCGGATCACACAATACGCGCGGACGCCGACGCCGTTGAAGATCCCGACCACCCCGGCTCCTTTAACTGGGGGCGGTGCGGCACTACGCGTAGCGCGCGAAGTTTTCTTGTTCGAAAGTCTGTTCCGCTCGAATAAATGGATCTGGCTGTTCGGCTGGACTTTCCATGTTGCCCTGGTGCTCGTGCTGGCGCGGCACTTGCGGTATTTTACAGAACCCGTCTGGGCCTGGGTCGCACTGATCCAGCCGCTCGGACTTTACGGTGGGATGGCGATGTTTGGGGCGCTCGTCGCGCTTTGGGTTCGGCGCCTGCTGGTCGAGCGCATTCGCTACATCACCGGCCCGTCGGATCATCTCATCTTGTTGCTGTTCGCCTCGATCGCTGCCAGCGGCTACGCCATCCAGTACGTCGCCCGCACGGACGTTGTTGCGCTGAAAGCGTTCGTGCTCGGTTTGATCGTTTTTGACTGGCGGCCGCTGCCGGCCGATCCGGTTTTGCTGGTACATCTCGCCCTAGTCGCCGTTTTGATGGTGGTCTTTCCTTTCAGCAAGTTGCTGCATGCGCCCGGCGTCTTTTTCAGTCCGACCCGCAACCAAGCCGACGACGCCCGCGAAAAGCGCCACCTCGCCCCTATTGCGCAGCCCGCCGGCGATTGAGTCGTGGCCGAGTTTAAGGTTCCAACACTGGATCGGGGCGAGGAGATCCCGGCGCTGGCTCCGGACTCGATGGCGCATTCGGGCCCGTTTCCGGCCGCGCCCCAACACCAGGAGGCGCTCGGCTTTCCGGGCGAACTCGTCGAAGACTGGCACGATAAGGCGCTCGAGAAATTCGGTGACCTGTTGGGACGTTCGCGGGCGCTACGGGTCTACATGGATGCCTGTGTGAAATGCGGAGCCTGTACCGACAAGTGCCATTATTTCCTCGGCACGGGAGACCCGAAGAATATGCCGGTAGCGCGCCAGGATCTGATGCGTAAAGTCTATCGGCGTTATTTCACCTGGCCCGGCAAGTGGTTTCCGCGGCTCGTCGGTGCCGAAGCGTTGACCGAGGCGGTGCTGGATGAGTGGTACCGCTATTTCCACCAGTGCTCTCAGTGCCGGCGTTGTTCGGTGTTCTGTCCCTACGGCATCGACACCGCCGAAATCTCGATGGCGGCGCGCGAGATCATGGCGCACGTCGGCAAAGGGCAGAAATACTGCAACGAGATCCTCGGCAAGGTCCACAAGATAGGCAACAATCTCGGCCTGCCCGAACCGGCGCTGGCCGATACCCTGGAGGGTTTGGAAGAGGACATCGAGGAAGAGACCGGCGTGGCTGTGCGTCTGCCTTTGGACGAACAGGGCGCGGATATTCTATTCATCACGCCGAGCGCGGACTTTTTCGCCGAACCCCACGTCGATGGGTTGATAGGCTACGCCAAAGTGCTGCACCACGCGGGAGCTAGTTGGACGCTCAGCTCCTATGCTTCCGAAGCCGCCAATTTCGCCCTATTCGTCGGTTCCCAAGAGCAGCTGAAATTGGTGGCCGATCGCATCGCGAAAGCGGCCCGAGATCTTGGCGTCAAGCGAATTGTCGTCGGGGAATGCGGGCACGCCTGGCGCGTCGCATATAATTTTTGGAATACGCTTAGTGGGCCGTTCGACTTCCTCGACCAGCGCTACCCGATCCCGCAGCACATTTGCGAGTTCACCTACGATTTGATCGAGCAGGGCGCTCTTAATTTCGACAAGTCGGCCAACGACCACATGACTTTGACCTTCCATGATTCCTGCAACGTGGCGCGCGGTTCGCGCATGGGCGATGCGCCGGGCGGCCAGTTCGAGATCCCGCGCGCGATCCTCCGCGCCGTGTGCAACAATTTCGTCGACATGGCGGCCGATACGATCCGCGACGCCACTTTTTGTTGCGGCGGCGGCGGCGGCCTGTTGACCGACGATCTGCTCGAATTGCGCGTTAAGGGTGCGCAACCGCGCATGCAAGCGTTGAAGCAGGTGGCGGACGACCACGGAGTGACGCACATGGCGGCAATTTGCGCCATCTGCAAAAGCCAGTTCGCCAAAGTAATGCCGGAATACGGTTTCCCGATGGACGCGATCGTGAGTTTGCATCAATTGGTGAGTAACGCGATCGTTCTCGATGGGCAGACGACGGACGAGGAGAGCGAATGAACGAGACGCTACTGACAAAACGCCGTTACGGCGATGGGGATAATGCCCATCTACCGTGGCAGGAGGAGATATTCCAGGCCGGTCATTCTCATCAATGTCCCGTCTACGTCCACCGCACACCACCGTGCCAGGGCAGTTGCCCGGCCGGTGAGGATATTCGCGGCTGGCTGAATATCGCCCGCGGGATCGAGAAGGCCCCGGGCGATATGCCGTGGCAGGAATACGCGTTCGCTCGGCTGACCGAGTCCAATCCGTTCCCGGCGATCATGGGACGGGTGTGTCCGGCGCCCTGCGAGGATGGCTGCAATCGCAACGAAGTGGAAGACCACGTCGGCATCAATTCCGTCGAACAGTTCATCGGTGATTACGCGTTGGCGCTTGGGTTGAAATTAGCACCGGCCGGCCCCGATACGGGCAAGCGCGTTGCGATCGTCGGCGGCGGTCCGGCCGGGCTCGCGTGCGCTTATCAGCTGCGGCGTCTCGGCCATGCCTGCACGGTGTTTGAATCGCACGAGAAACTCGGCGGCATGATGCGTTATGGTATTCCCGGCTACCGGACTCCGCGCGACGTTCTAGACGGCGAGATCCAGCGCATCCTCGCGCTCGGGGTGGAGGTTCGCGCCAACACCAGGATCGGTGTCGATGTCACTTTGGATGAACTCGAAGATGATTTCGACGCGGTTTTTCTCGGACCGGGAGCCCAGTCTGGTACAGCACTGCCCGTGCCCGGCGGCGATGCGTCGAACTGTATCAGCGGTATCGCCTTCCTCGACGCATTCAATCACGGTCGCCTGAAGCATTCCGCCGAGCGCGTCTTAGTGATCGGTGGCGGTGACACGGCGATGGACGTGGCCGCGGTCGCGCGCCGCCTCGGTCATATCGGCACCGTGCGCGAGCGCGACCGCCCGGAATACGTAGTGCTCGGACAGACCGCGCATGACGTAGCCGACATCGCCAACCGCCAGGGTGCCCGGGTGACGATCGTTTACCGCCGACCCGTGGAGAAAATGCCTGCCGCCGAGATGGAGATCGAGCACGTTAAGAGGGAAGGTGTCGAGATCCGGAGTTCGCTTGCGCCGGTTGAGGTGGTGCTCGGCGAGGACGGTCGTGCCACCGCCTTACGCGTAGTGGAAGTCGAATGGGTCGCGGGCAAGATGGCGGTGAAGGAGGGCTCCGAGTTTGATATCGAGTGCGATCTCATCGTCGCGGCCATCGGTCAGGTCTGTGATTTCACCGGCATGGAGGCTCTCGATAACGGCCAGGGCTTGATCAACGCCGACACTTTTTACCGTGTCGAAGACCGCCAAAACATGTTTGTCGGTGGCGACGTGATCAAGCCGCATCTCCTGACCACCGCGATCGGTCATGCTTCCGTCGCGGCGGTCGGGATCGACAAATTCCTTAGCGGCACCGATCCCGAGCAACGCCCGCGGGTCGATGTGCATCATTTCAATTTGTTGTCCAAACTGCGCGAATCGGATCTGGCGCCGGCGCAATACGATCACGTGCAACGAGGCGGCACCGACCGTGCGGGTTTCGCCGTACATAATTACGAAGACCGCGCGAGGGTCGAGATCGCCTCATCGGACCAGCTTTTCCTGGGGCACTTTAAATACGACGTGCGTCGCCTGCGCGTTGAGCGTGATATCTCATCAAAAAACGTGCTGGGCTATTTTGGCGAACGGATCGCGGGCTTGACCGAAGAGCAGGCCCGCGAAGAAGCCGACCGCTGCATGAGTTGCGGTATGTGCCTAGAGTGCGACAACTGCGTGATCTATTGTCCGCAGGATGCGGTGGTTCGGACCAAGAAGGGCAATGCAACGACGGGGCGTTATGTCGAAACCGACTACACGCGTTGCATCGGTTGTCGCATTTGTGCCGACGTCTGTCCCTCCGGCTATATCCAGATGGGTCTCGGAGAGTAATTCGTGCGTGGCGTCCTGGTGGTCGCTTTGGCGCTGGGGCTCACTGCCGCAAACGCTACGTTACGAGCCGATGAAGACCCATTGATGCCGGCGATCCCGAAAGCCGAAGGCGAACGATGCGTCGCCGACATTGCGCTGATGCGGCGCGAACATATGAATCTCTTGTCGCATGAGCGCGACGACACCATGCGTAAGGGCATACGGAAAGGCCAATTCAGTCTTAAGGAGTGCCTGGTGTGTCACGCGGCGGCGGGGCCGGACGGCAAAGCGGTGAGCGCCGAGAGCCCGCGCCATTTTTGTCGCGCGTGTCACGATTACGCGGCGGTGAGGGTCGATTGTTTCGAGTGCCACGCTTCGCGGCCGGGTGAAGCGGCGGTCGTCCGGCGCGCGGTGGGCCCGCTTTACGGCCTTGCGGGCGTGCGATCAAAATGAAAGACGACGGACCATGCGGCGGTATCGACATTAACCGGCGTCAGTTTATCGGCGCGGCCACTACCACTGGCGCGATGCTCGCGCCCGGCATCATTCTGTACGGCATTGCGTCCGGCGAAACTGCCCTCGCGCGCGCGCCCGACGAGGCTGTTTCGGGCGACGTCCGGTGGGGCATGCTGATCGATGCCAACAAATGCACCGCCGGTTGCGACGCCTGTGTTACCGCTTGCGCCACCGAGAACGGTTTGCGCGGGACGGGCCGGCCCGCGACCGACGCACAATGGATCCGGAAGGTCGAACTTCGGGATCCCGATACCGGCTATCAGCGAGCCGTGCCGGTTTTGTGTCAGCACTGTGCCAACCCCCCGTGCGTCGACGTGTGCCCGACCGGGGCATCGTTTAAACGCGCCGACGGCATCGTGCTGGTCGACCGACATACCTGCATCGGTTGCCGCTATTGCATGATGGCGTGCCCGTACAAGGCGCGGTCGTTTGTTCACGAGGTGTTAACGGATCAGAAACCGTACGCGCCGCGCGGCAAGGGGACGGTCGAAAGCTGCACGTTCTGCGTTCATCGTGTCGATGACGGCCGCGAACCGGCGTGCGTCGAGGCTTGCACCGGCGAGGGCGGGGGAGCCCTGCTTTTCGGTGATCTGCGCGATCCCGACAGTGAGATTTCCAGGCGCGTCGCGCGATACCCGACGCGGCGCATCCGTGAGGATCTCGGGACTGATCCCGGGATCCGCTACCGGGACCTGTAAGCGCGCTCGAATGAAAACAGTAACCTACACGGAAGTCAGAATCGCCGGCGCCGCGTATTACGGGTTGCTCGCGGGCCTCGGCCTCGGGATCGTCGGTGCTCTTGCTTCGGCCTGGCGGATGGAACATTACGGTCATTACGTCACCGGCATGTCGAATCAAATCGTGTGGGGCTTGCCGCACGTTTTCGCTGTGTTCCTGATCGTTGCCGCGTCCGGCGCGTTGAACGTCGCATCGCTCGGCACGGTATTCGGGCGCGACGCTTACAAACCGCTCGGGCGCCTGTCCGCACTCCTTGCGATCGCATTGTTGGTCGGCGGACTGGCGGTGCTGGTGCTTGATCTCGGGCGGCCGGATCGGCTGATCGTCGCCGCGACCCATTACAACTTCAAGTCGATTTTCGCCTGGAATATCTTTCTCTACACCGGTTTTCTGGCGATCGTAGCGGCCTACGTCTGGTTTCAAATGGAACGGCGAATGCACCGTTTTGTGCGCGCGACCGGTCTGATCGCGTTGATTTGGCGGCTCGCTTTAACCACCGGCACCGGATCGATTTTCGGATTTCTGGTGGCGCGTCAGGCCTACGACGCGGCCCTCATGGCGCCGCTTTTCATCGCCATGTCGCTGTCCTTCGGTCTTGCGATTTATATTCTGGTGTTGATTGGTGCGTGTCGTAGCGACAACCGAGAACTCGGTGCGATGTTACTCGGCCGGCTCGGCCGATTGCTCGGTCTGTTCGCCGCCGTCGTACTCTATTTCACGACCATTCAGCATTTGACGAACCTATATGCGGCTGAACATGCGGCGGTAGAACGGTTCATCCTGCTCGCAGGCGGCGTCCATACGTCTTTGTTCTGGATCGGCCAGGTGGGGCTGGGCGGGCTGGTTCCGATGGCACTGACCTTGCGGCCCGGATCGCCGCCGACTCCCGGCGCCGTGACGGTCGCTTCGGCTCTGGTGGTTCTCGGTGGCCTGGTACAGATTTATGTCATCATCATCGGCGGTCAAGCCTTTCCGCTGCTGCTGTTTCCGGGCATGGAGGTAACGAGCGGCTTTTTCGACGGCGTGGTTGCGAGCTATACGCCTAGCTTGCCGGAGATAGGTCTCGGCCTCGGCGGGGTTTCGTTGGCCGCCGCAATCGTCGTCTTAGGTCTCCGGCTGTTGCGTTTCCTGCCGGAGGATCTGTCTGATCCGCAATAAGCGCGCCGCTTGTTGGTAAACAAAAGAGTTAGACGTCGATGGAATTCGATCACCCCTTCGCTGCATACGTGCGTATCCTCGGGCGCGGCCGCAAGCTGTCTCGGTCGCTCACGATGGCGGAAGCCGAGGATGCAATGGCGATGATCCTCAAGGGGGCAGTCTTGCCGGAACAACTGGGCGCTTTCATGATGTTGCTGCGAGTCAAGGAGGAAACGCCGGAAGAGATCGCCGGCTTCGTCCGCGCCGCGCGGGCGAGTTTTGCGCTGCCCGATCCCGCGCCCCAAGCGGACCTCGACTGGTCGTCCTATGCCGGCAAGCGCCGCCAGTTGCCCTGGTTCCTGTTGGCCGCGCTGCTGTTGTCCCAAAACGGGGTGCGGCTGTTCATGCACGGAACCGAGGGACATACGCCGGGCCGGCTTTACACGCGCGAAGTGCTGGAGGCGCTGGGCTTACCTGTTGCCCGCTCGCTGGCCGAAGCCGGGCGTCACCTGGCGGCCCGGAACTTCGCCTACCTGCCGCTCGAGCATCTGAGCGCGATACTCCATCACATCATCGAATTGCGACCGATACTCGGCTTGCGATCGCCGGTACACACGGTCGCGCGACTGCTCAATCCGCTCGGCGCACCTTGTATATTGCAAGGGATTTTCCACCGAGCTTATATGGAAACCCATCAGCTGGCGGCCCAACTGCTTGGCGAGGAGCATATGGCCGTCTTCCGCGGTGAGGGCGGTGAAATCGAGTGCCGGCCTAACAAGTCCTTCGAGGTTCGGTCGCTCGAGGAGGGTGTATCGAGCCGCGAGCTCTGGTCGCCGCTACTGCCCGAGTCGCCGCAACCGGTGGACGAAGACATGGCGGTTGACCGGCTGCTGTCGATCTGGCGCGGCGAAACGCAAGACGACTACGCCCTCGCCGCCGTCATCGGTACGGTCGCCATCGCCTGCAAGGCGCTGGGTCGAGCCGGCACGTGCGCCCAAGCAAGAGACGCCGCGAAGGCAATGTGGCGGGCGCGCGATAAAGAACGGCTTGCCGCTTGACCACAATATGACCCGGCTACTGATCGCGGCGGCACACAAATCTTCCGGTAAAACCCTCATGGCCACGGGGATCGCAGCCGCGCTGGTCGGTCGCGGACTGTCGGTCCAGCCGTTTAAGAAAGGACCGGATTACATCGATCCGTTGTGGCTGGGCCGCGCGGCGGGCCGGCCGTGTCGTAATCTCGATTTTCATACCATGGCGGACGCGGAAATCGGGGAGGTGTTCGGGCGCCATGCGGCGGACGCCGATATTGCCATGATCGAGGGTAACAAAGGTCTTTACGATGGGCTCGATCTCGATGGGCGCGACAGCAACGCGGCGCTCGCTCGACTGCTCGGTGCGCCCGTTTTACTGGTCCTCGATACGCGCGGTATGACACGCGGGATCGCGCCGCTGGTTCGCGGCTACGTCGATTTCGATCCCGAGGTCGATATCAAGGGCATCATCCTGAACCAGGTCGGCGGGCCGCGTCACGAGGGTAAGCTGCTTGCCGCTTTGCAGCGATATACCGATTTACCGGTCCTCGGTGCCGTCGCGCGCGACCCGGCGCTGTTGATCCCCGAACGGCATCTCGGCCTGATTCCCGCCAACGAGGCGGCGGGCGCGGACGCTACGATAGTGCGTTTGGCCGAGGCGGTGCGCGCCGGCGTCGACCTGGATCGGGTCGTCGCGATAGCCGGCGGTGCCGCTGCCCTGGAACCGCTCCCCGTGCCCGCAAGGCCGCCATCGCCGGCCCGCGTTCGGATCGCTATCGCGCGTGATGCCGCTTTCGGTTTCTATTATCCGGACGATCTGGATGCTTTCGCGCGAGCCGGAGCGACCCTCGTTCCTTTCGACACGCTGTCCGACACGCGCCTGCCGGACGTCGACGGTCTATTCATTGGAGGCGGGTTTCCGGAAACGCAGATGACACCGCTATCGGCGAACGCCGGCCTGCGTGTGTCCATCCGCGAAGCGTTGGCGGCGGGCCTGCCGGCGTATGCCGAATGTGGCGGTCTAATGTATCTGGCCCGCAGCATCAGCTGGCGTGGTCACAAGCATGAGATGGTCGGCGCGATAGAAGCCGACGCGGTCGTTCACGATCGGCCGCGCGGGCGGGGCTACATGGTGCTGGCGGAAACCGCTGCGTGCCCCTGGCCGACCGTGGAAGAACTGTCGTCAACGCTCGCCGCGCACGAATTTCATTACGCTTCGCTAGAAAACCTGCCGGACGATACCCGCTACGCTTACCGGGTGCTGCGCGGAGCCGGGATCGACGGCCGTCACGACGGTATCGTCGTCGGCAATTTGATGGCGAGCTTCCTGCATCAGCGCGACGTGGCGGCAAACCGCTGGGTCGAACGTTTCGTGGCATTTGTGCGCGCTCGGAACTCGAAATCGGCAAAAGCGACCAGACAACCAGTAACAACGGGGGCCGCGCCCGTGCAACGGTAACGGGCCATCCCCTCGCGGAACCGCCGATTTATTTGACCGACCGGAGGTCGTATGGGCGATGCGGCGGCGGCGCTACTGCATCCCAGCCGCCGCCGAGGGCGAGATGGATGTCGATCAGATTCTGGGCGAGGCGGATTCCGGAAACGGCGCGTTGGTCCTCGACGATGAGCAGGTTGCGCTGCGCGTCCAATACGTCGAGGAAATCCTCGACTCCTTCGCGGTAGCGCAGGCGCGCGAGTTCGGCCGCCAGCCGGCTCGAACCGACGGCTTCGTTGAGCTGATGACGAACCAGGCGTTCGTTGCGATACGCGCTGATCGCAGTATCTACTTCCTCGAGCGCCCGCGTCACGATGCCCTCGTAGCGTGCGAGATTCGCCGCCGCTGTGCTATCTGCCTGGCGGATGTTCGCGTAGATCGCGGCGCGATCAAATACGTTCCAGGTGATCGACGGTCCGAGCGCAAAAAATGGGGCGCCCGCGTCGATCAGCCCCGAAAGCGGCGCGGCGCCGACCCCGACGCCCGCGCCGAAGGAAACCGTAGGAAACAGCGCCGCGGTTGCCACTCCGATTTTCGCCGAGGCGGCAGCGAGCGCTCGCTCGGCCGCGGCGATGTCGGGGCGCCGGCGCAACAGATCGACCGGACTGCCGACCGCAATGAATTCTGGAAGTTTCGCGAGTTCGGGGATTGGCTGCCACGCGGCGACGGTTGCGTCGAGCGCGCCTGGGGCTTGTGCGGTCAGCGTCGTGAGGCGGTTGACGGCGGCCCTCGCTCGCGCGTCGAGCGCCGGGATCCGGGCACGGCTCGTCAGCAGTTGCGTGCGCGCGCGGGCAGCGTCGAGTTCCGTCGCGGCACCCTCGGCCAGCAACACCTCAACGAGCTCCAGGGTCTGCTCCTGCACGGCGACGTTGCGGCGCGCGACGTCGAGCCGGAGTTGTGAGCCGCGCAGGTCGACATAGGCGCGCGCAACGGCGGCGAGCACGGATACCATCACGCCGTTGCGTACCGCTTCGAGCGAACCGAGATCCGCAGCAGCCGCTTCGATGGAGCGCCGCACGCGCCCGAACAGATCGATTTCCCAGCTCAAGTCCGCGCCGAACGCGCCGCTGCTCGTGCTCGGCAAGCGATCGTCGGGATCGGTGGCAACGTTTAACGCCGACGAATCACGGCGTTCTTCGAGTGTCCCGCCGACGTCAACCGTAGGGGCACGTCGGGTTGTCACCCCCGCGAGGATGGCGCGTGCCGCCTCGACGTTTGCGGCGGCGATGCGCAGGTCGTAGTTGGCCCCGACGGCGGTCGTGATCAACTCATCGAGCGCCGGGTCGTCGAGCTGGCGCCACCATGCCTGCGGCGGTTCGTCGGCAACCATTGCCGGCCCGTTGTCTTGTGCGACCGCAGATGGCCAGTCCGACGCCGTATGCGCCGTCGTCGCCGGCGGCCCGCCGTAATCGGGGCCCACGGCGGCGCAGGCGGCGAGCGCTCCGGCGATCATGGCCAGCACGACGAACCGCAACGTCATGAGCCCGCGCGCTCGGAGCGCCTATCTATTCCACGTCTGCGCTGCGCTCGCATCGCGATCGCCCGGCACACGATGTAGAAAACCGGTGTAAACAGGAGTCCGAAAAAAGTCACGCCGAGCATGCCGGATGCGACGGCCGTACCGAGCGAACGCCTCATCTCCGCCCCGGCGCCGGTCCCCAGTGCGAGCGGCATCACACCCATGATGAACGCGAAGGACGTCATCAGTATCGGGCGCAGGCGGGTACGCGCCGCGTGTTCCGCGGCGGCGATCCGGTCCATGCCGTCACGCTCACCCTGACGGGCGAACTCCACGATCAGGATCGCGTTCTTCGCGGCCAGACCGACCAACACGATGAAGCCGATCTGCACGAGGATGTTGTTGTCCATACCGCGCAGGACGACGCCCGTGATCGACGCGAGCAGACACATCGGCACGATCAGGATCACGGAAAGGGGTAGCATCCAACTCTCGTAAAGCGCCGCGAGCACCAGGAAGATGAATACGACGCCGAGTACGAAGGCTGCCGTCGCCGTATCCCCCGCCAGTTTTTCCTGCAAGGCGAGATCGGTCCATTCGAAACCGATCCCCTCGGGTAGGACTTCGTCGGCGAGTTCCTCCATGCGCTTGATCGCCGCGCCGGTAGAGACACCGGGCGCGGCGGTACCCTGTACTTCGACGGCGGGGTAGAGATTGTAACGCGGCACGCGGTAGGGGCCGGTCACATCGCGAAAGGTCGCGACCGATCCGAGCGGGACCATCGCCCCGCGATCCGAGCGCGTTCGGAGTTTCAGAATATCGTCGAGCTGGTCGCGGTAGCTGCCGTCGGCCTGGACGGTCACGCGGTAGGTACGCCCAAGGAAGTTGAAGTCGTTGACGTAGGCGGAACCGAGGTAGACCTCGAGCGTATCGAGGACGCGCTCGGCGGGGACCTGCAGTTTCTCCGCCCGCGTCCGGTCGATGTCGGCAAAGATCTTCGGCGTTGCGGTGTTGAACGACGTGAAGACGCGGGCGAGCGTCGGGTCGGCGTTCGCGCGCGCGATGAGTTCTTGGGTTGCTGCTTCCAGCGCGCGCAGGCCGTGACCGCCCCGGTCCTGCACGTAAAGCTTCCAACCGCCCGTGGTCCCGATCCCTCGTACCGAGGGCGGCGGCACCACAAAGGCAAGGGCCTCCTGAATCTGACCGAGCCGCGCCTGTGCCTCGTTCATCGTGTCCTGGATGCTGCGTCCCATGGCGGCCCGCTCGCGATACGGCGTCAACGGGGCGAATATGGCACCGGCGTTCGGCGCGTTGGTGCGTGTAGCGCCGTCGAGTCCGGCAAAACCCGCCGCGTGCGACATCTCGGGCATGTCCAACAGCAGCTCGGTCGCTTGCCGCACGACCGCGTCGGTACGGGTCACCGACGCGCCGGGCGGGAGCACATAGACCGTAATGAGGTAGCCCTGGTCCTGCTGGGGTACGAAACCCGTCGGCGTCGATTGGAACTGTATCCACGTGATCCCGATCAGGACGGCGTAGATCATCAGCATGACCGTCGCGCGGCGGAGCATCCGATGGGTGAGCATCCCGTAGGCGCCGGCGAATCCCGCGAAAAAACGGTTGAAACCGCGTGCTATCAATGTCAACGGCAGCATCAAGACCGCTAATGCTCTGTTGCGGTCGCGCCGCGCATCTTTCGCGTTCAGGAACAATGCGCCGAGCGCTGGTGAGAGCGTCAACGATACGGTCGCGGAGATCACTGTGGCCGACGCTACCGTTAGCGCGAATTGGCGATAGAACTGGCCGGACATGCCTTCGATGAACGCGCTCGGTACGAAAACCGCCGTCAGTACCAGGGCAATCGCGACGAGCGCTCCACCCACTTCGTCCATGGTTTTGTGCGCTGCCTCCCGTGGAGAAAGACCCGCACGCAGGTAGCGTTCGATGTTTTCGACCACGACGATAGCATCGTCGACGGCGATCCCGACGGAAAGGACAAGACCGAACAAAGTCAGGTTGTTAATCGAAAAACCGAATGCTTGTAAGACGGCGAACGTACCGATCAGCGCAATCGGGACCGCGACGATCGGGATGATCGTTGCTCGCCAGGACTGCAGGAAAAGTAGGATCACCAGCACCACGAGTGAGATGGCTTCGAAGATCGTGAAGTACACCGCTTCGACGGAATCGCGGATGAAATCCGTCGGATTGAACGCGAACTCGTAACCGACGCCCGCGGGAAAATCGCGGGCGATCTCGGTGACCAGGGCCTTGACCGCGTCGGCGGTCTGGAGCGCGTTCGTGCCGGGACGCTGGAACAACACTACCGGCAGCCCCGGTTTGCCGTCGAGGTAGCCGATGGTCGAATAGTCCTGCGCACCTAGTTCAATGCGCGCGATGTCGCGCAGCCGGGTCACGCGGCCATCGTCGGTACGCTTGACGACGATATCACCGAACTGCTCGGGCTCGATAAAGCGTCCCTGGCTCTCAACCGCGAGCTCGAAGGCCCCGGGCCTGGGAACCGGCAGTTTGTTCAGCGTTCCGGAAGCGACCTGCACGTTGTTCTGCCGTACCGCGTTGACGACTTCTACAGCTGTAAGGTCGAAGGAAGCGGCGAGTTCGGGGTCGATCCAAATACGCATCGAGTAGGCGCGTTCGGCGAAGACTCTGACTTGGCCGATTCCTTCCAGTCGCGCCAGGCGATCGACGATCTGCGTGCGAGCGAAGTTCGAGAGATAGGTTACGTCGCGCGACCCGTCAGGTGAGAGGACGTGCAGCACCATCAGCATATCCGGCGAATTCTTCGCGACGTTCACCCCGAGTCGGCGCACCTCTTCGGGCAGACGCGGCTCGGCGATGGCGACGCGGTTTTGTACCAGCACCTGGGCGATGTCGAGATCGGTACCGAGATTGAACGTCACGCTAACGACCAGTAGGCCGTCGCCCGTGGATTCGGACTTGATAAACAGCATGCCGTCGACGCCATTGATCTCCTGCTCGAGAACGGTCGCCACGGTGTCCGCGACCGTCTCGGCGCTGGCACCCGGGTACATCGCGGTCACCTGAATGGTCGGCGGTACGATCTCCGGGTATTGCGCCACGGGCAACCCGAAATAGGCGATCGCGCCGGTCAAGGTGATGGCGATGGATACGACCGACGCGAAGATCGGCCGGTCAATAAAGAAGTGCGAGAGACGCATGCTTCTAGTGGGTATTGCCGGGGTTCGGGATATCGACGTCCTGCGGCGTTACCGGCGCGCCCGGACGGGCGCGCAGGAGTCCGTTGACGATAATGCGCTCTTTCGGCGTCAGCCCCTCGCGCACCACGCGTAAGCCGTCGACCAGCGGTCCGAGTTTTACCGGCCGCGCCTCCACCAGGTTGTCTGGCCCGACCACCATGACGACCTTGGTCGCCTGGTCCGCGACGACGGCACTATCCGGGATCAGCAAGGCGTCGTGTTTGGCCTCGGCGAATAGCCGCACCCGGGCGAACATGCCCGGCAGGAACAGGAGATCCTTGTTCGCGAACGTCGCGCGCACGCGGATGGTGCCCGTGTCGAAGTCGAGCTGATTGTCGAGGAAGGTAACGTGTCCGCGATGCGGCCATCCTTCTTCGTCGATCAAACGGACCTGCACCGGGTTCGAACTCTCCTGAGAAGTTGGTCGTCTGTACACCCGATTTGTGCGCATGTATCTGAGCATCTCGGCCTCCGAACCTTCCCACTCGAGTTCGATCGGATCGAGAGAGACAATGGTGCTCAAGACGGTGGAGTCGGCCGTGCCGCCCGATATCACGTTGCCGACGTCGACCTTGACATCGGAACTGCGGCCGGCCAGCGGCGCGCGTACTTTGGTGAAACCGAGGTCGAGTTCGGCCGCCCGGAGCTTCGCCCGCGCGGCCGCGACCTCGGCTTGCGCGGCGTCGCGGGTCGCGAGCCGCTCTTCCATCGTCTCTTTGCTCATGGCGCGCGAGGACTGCAGTCGCTCGCCGCGCTCGAACTCGAGTTGCGCGCGCTTGAGGCCGGTCGCCGCGCGTTGCAACTCGGCGCGCGCCCGTTGGGCCTCGGCTTCGAAGGGGCGCTGGTCGATGGTGAACAACAGTTGATTTTTCGCGACCATCTGGCCTTCGGTGAAATGCACGGATTCTAAGTAACCGGACACGCGTGCGCGCACCTCGACTCGTTGTTTCGCGATGAAGCGGCCTGTGAACTCATCCCATTCCGTAACTTGTTTAAACAGGGGTTTTGCGACCGAGACGACGGGCGGAGCGTTAGTCTGTTGCGCCGAGGTAACCGTCAGCAGGCCGCCGCCGAGCACACAAACGGCGAGGAAGGCGGTGCGGCGTCGAATCCGTTCGCGGCGGCAAGCCGCCGGTAGGTGGTGTTTCGCCGTACTGTCTTTCATAGGGTTTTAGAGTCGGGCGCGGATCAAACAAGACAGCATAGCAAGTTTCTCGGATCTTGGCCGAGTTCGGAGGTTCGCCCTCTACCCGCATCACGCGATCATCGCGAACAGCGTGATCAGGGCCGCCACGAGCGCTAGCCCCGCGTAAAGGGGCAGGCCCTCCCGGGTCAGCAGGATCCAGCTGGCTCCGAGTAGACCGGGAATAACCGAGAAGACGCCGAGCACTAAGCCGAACATTGTGAGACCGTTGCCGGTCGTGATCTGGTCTAAGTACCAATGACCGTCGGGCGGTACACCCACTCCTTCGGCGCCGCCCCAGATGGCCTCGACCCCCTTGCCTTCCCATATGCTGCTGAGCAGGTAGTTGGGGTCGATGTAGTTGTCGGTCGTGACGAAAGTAACGATAGAGCCGGCGATCGCCAGGAACGCGCCGGCGATGGTTGTCCAATAGATAATGTCGCCGTAGACGACCCCGGACCGGGGGATCTCGACTGGATTGTGGTGCTCGTCGACGCTCATGTTTGGGTCCCGGGATCAGAGAAGTGGAATGTCAATGCCCAACAAAGCTTCAACGCCGCGCGAGATCAGTTTGAGGCTGGTCAGCAGCAGAAGCACGATCACCAGGGTACGCACGAAGGCGGCTTTGATTTTCGTCAGGATGTACGCGCCGAGGATCCCCCCGACGATCTGACCGAGCATCCACGGTGCGGTCAAGACGGCGATGAGTGCGCCTTTCGTGATATAGGGCCAGATGGCCGCGGCGTTACCGATGGCGAGAAGTACACCGGATGACGCCGCCGACACTTTCAGCGGTACGCCCATGACCAGGTTTAGAACCGGAACGACGGCCCATCCGCCGCCGAGTCCGAAGAAGCCGCCGGTAAAGCCTACGGCCAGGAATAGCGTGCCGCCGAGCACCGCATTCGTCGCGTGAAACTCGACGACCTTGTGCAGAGACTCTTCCCAGTAACGCGAGCGTAGTCCGAGTTTCCGGCTCGTGGCATCAATCCGCGCGGGTTCGGGGTATTCGGTTTTGCTGCCCCCCAAGATGAACATGGCGGCGATAAACACCAAGACCAGCCCCAGGAGCAGGCGTACGATGGCATCGCCCGTCTCACCCATGGTGTCCGCCAGCAATATGGCCATCTTAGCACCGGCGATGGCGCCGACAATGATGGGGATGGCGCAGTAGAGCACCAATTTCACGTCTGCGAGACCCCGCCGCATAAAAGGCCCGGAGGACACCAGGCCGCTGAACATGGCCACGACCAGTCCGGTCGATCGCACGAGCAGGGTGTCGATCGAGGTGAAACCCAGCATGATGGGCGTGAAAATAACGCCGCCTCCCACACCGCCGAGCACGGCGATGATGGCGATACCGGTGCTGAGTACGAACGAGGCGACGACGATAAACCACGCCGCATTGGCCGAAAGGACAGCGCTACCGGCGACCTGGGAGCCCAAGCCCATGATCGCATAAGCGAGGATGGTGACCAGAACCAGAAGCGTGAGTTCGGGTACTCTTTTAGCGAATTCTATGATCACATTTGCCGTCCGTTGCAGCAGCAGCTGCGATTCTGCGGAGCTTTGGCGGGATGGCAGGAAAGTCGCGACATGCTAATGAGGTCGAACCGGGGAGTCAAAGCCGCTCGGCTTCGTTTGGTCGCGGGTATGGGTCTTCATTCGATCACAGGCGTCAATCATAGCTCCGGAACAACGGTTCCAAGGTGCGATCCTTGTGTTGTGGAACGCTGCGTTTAACGTTAGGGAACCTCTTATTAATTCTGGGGCAGTCGGATTGTGATTCAAAATTGTTCGACTCAAGGCGCGGCGCGCAGGTAATAGCCGGGACTATTGGCAAGCGCCGCAACGCCGAGACGGACGATTTTGAACGCAAGGCGGCGTTCCACGAATTAATCAGAGGTTCCCTGTTGTAATTCAGCGGTGAGCGCGGTCACCGCGCCGCGAAGCAGCGCCAGGTCGATGCCACAGGCAACCACTGAAAACCCCTGCCGGATCCGCTTTTTTGCATCATCGGCGTTGGGGCTGAAGCAACCCGCGGGCTTGCCGGCTTCGGCGAAGGCCTTGCGGATCTTCTCGATCGCTTGGTTGACCTCATCGTTGTCGAGTTGCCCCGGTAGCCCCATGCTCGCGGATAGGTCGTAGGGTCCGACGAGGACGCCGTCGATACCGTCGATACGGGCAATCGCGCCCGCATTGGCGACCGCATCGAGGTGTTCGGCTTGTACTAGCACCGCGGTGCCGGCGTTCGCTGCGGCCAGATATTCGCCTACAGCGTAGCCGTAGGCATTGGCCCGGCAGGCGCCCACGCCGCGTTCACCTGCCGGAGTAAAGCGTGCGGCCCGGGCGATGGCCGCGGCTTCGTCCGCCGTATTGACCTGGGGTACGATGATTCCGGCGGCACCGAGATCCAGCGCTCGCTTGATCCAAGTCGACTCGTGATTGGGCAAGCGGACCAGGCACGGTGTATCGCCCGCCGCTACGATGAGTCGTTCCAGGGCCGCCGTTCCGATCGGTGCGTGCTCGGCCTCGATGAAAATCCAATCCAGCGCGCCGCTCGAGAGGACTTCCATAACCGCCATCGAATCGACGCTCGCGATGGTCCCAATCAGCACCTCGCTTTGGCGCAGACGGCGACAGAATTCTTCATTCATTCGTTTATCCTTATTTGCGGCTCCGCATCGGGATTATATCGTTAGCGGCGGCCGCGCCGCCGGTTACGCTGCTATTATTGGTCCGGCGCACGCTATTGGAACGAGGTACCGGCATTGGATAGGTTGCAGGACGTTGTCGAGAACCACCGCCGAGCTGCACCGGCTCCGTCCGGTTCGTACCCGCGCGAACTCACCCGTCCGGCGCTCGCGGCTTTCGAGGCGGCCGTGATGGCTCGGCCCCGATGACCGGAGACAGCCGGACCGAGATTGGCCGTTTCAGTGCGGCCGATATCATCGCCGGGATCAGTGTCGGCCTCATCCTGGTCCCGCAGGCAATGGCCTATGCGGCGCTGGTCGGATTGCCTCCGGTCCACGGCCTTTATGCCGCCGCCGTTGCGCCGATCGCCGCCGCGCTGTTCACCTCCTCACCGTTCCTGCAAGCGGGACCGGTGGCGATGACCAGCGTGCTGAGCTTCGGCGCCTTGAGCGTTGTCGCCGTACCGCAGACCGCGGATTACGCGATGCTCGCGGCGCTGCTGGCCCTGGTGGTCGGCGTCGTGCGCGTCGCGTTCGGGCTGCTCCGCGCCGGGTTCGTCGCCGATTTGATGTCGCAGCCGATCATGATCGGGTTCACGCGTGCGGCAGGTATTTTGATCATCAGCTCGCAGTTGCCCAAATTCGTGGGCGCCGCGGCGCCCGTGGAAGGTATCTTGCACTCTATGTTGTGGACCGTATCGCATCCCGGCGCGTGGTCGTTGGAGACCTGTGCGATCGGGGGTGCGACTGTGGCGGTGATCATTCTCGGGCGCCGCGTGCACAAGTTGTTTCCGGGCGTTCTCGTTGCCGTCGCGGCGGGGATCGCCTACAGCTCGTGGGTCGCGTACGACGGCGCGGTTATCGGCGAAGTGCCGTCGGCCTATCCCGTACTGTCGCTGGCCTTACCGTGGACTTTTCTGCCGCATCTCATTTTCCCCGGCGTCGTTATCGCGCTCGTCGGGTTCGCCGAACCCGCCGCTATCGCCAGGACGATGGCGACCCAGACGCGAACCCGCTGGAGCCCGGACCGCGAGCTGATAGCGCAGGGCGCGGCGAACTTCTCCGCCGGTCTCGTCGGCGGATTTCCCGTCGGCGGGTCCTTTTCGCGGACGCTCGTCAATCGCGGCGCCGGTGCTACGTCGCGCTGGAGCGGATTCGTCACCGGACTGTTCGTATTGGCGACTTTTCCTTTCGCCGGACACTTTGCGCCGCTGCCGCTCTGCGTTCTTGCCGCAATCGTTATTCAAGCCGTCGTCAAGTTGCTGGATTTCGGTCCTTTGATCCGTCTGCCGCGAATGTCGCGTCCGCAGGCGGTTGTGGGTTGGACTACTTTTGTTCTGACCTTGCTACTCGCGCCGCGAATCGATCTAGCCGTGATGATCGGTATTGGTCTCGGCGTCGGTGTGCATCTGTGGCGCGAACGCGAGGTGCATTTGCAGACCGACTATCATAACGGCGAGCTGATGTTCGAACCGATCGGTGTGCTGTACTTCGGATCGGCCACGGTTTTCGACGAAGCCTTGATCCGGGAACTCGCCGCGCATCCCGACGCAACCCGGCTGACCGTCGACCTCCGTAAAATCGGAAGATTGGATTTAACCGGGGCGCAGGCCTTGAGGAGCATCGCGCTCGACGCGCGGTCGGCCGGCCTCACCGTCCGCATCACAACCGGTCACGCCGTACAGGGATCGGAACTCCTGCGTCGGGTCATTGGCGAGGACTCGAAGCTTCCGGGATCCGATGGCGGCATCGAGATAGACGCCGGGGCCGACCCTCAGTAATGAGCGGCCGTTATCTCCGGTTTGGTCAGAATCGAAGTCCGGCCCGCGCCGTACTCAGCGGACGAGCCGCACGGGAGAGTTAGTTAGCGCGGCAGTGCAGATCGCGAAAACGCCGTTCACAGGCGACGGCACCAGGGCCCGCAATGCGACGCCGGCGTCCAGGGCATTAGCGAACTCCGGATCAGGTTTTGCGGCCGCAGTCAGTGGGTGAAAGAAATCGGCCGCGAGCGAACTGGATCCTTTGATCGCCGGCCTGCCCGCGCGGTCGACGCTCAGCATCCCGCGTACCCGGACGATGTATTCACGACATAGGTCGTCGGCGCGCGCTTGTTTCATCGACGCGAAAGTGCGGCCGATTTCGACCAGAATGTGCGCATCGGCGTGTTCGTAGGATACGTTAATAAAAAATGGCGGCGAGCTCGTTTCGAGGGTAACGGGATCGATGGCGAACGTATCGACGAGCGCTCGTTCGAATCTTTCGAGCCCCCACTCGAGGCGCGAGACTGGTTCGTTCGCGAGTTTTTCAATCGCTGCGTTTGATGGTCGGTCGGCGCCGGCCGGGCCGCCGGCAAGAAGCATGATTCCGATGCACCAGAGCACGAGCAGATTTCGCGCAAGCATTTTGCTCTCTCGGTCTAAAGGTGGAAGGGGGCCTCAGTTTAGCGCACGTCGCCCGGAGCGTATTCCGGTGCGGGCGATCGCCCCCATAACCGCGGTTCCGTGGATCTTAACCATGCCGGCCGTTATGCTTGGCAGGATCTCGAAAAACGTCAACCGCCCGGGGAACGAACAATGAAATACAGCCTGCACGTATCAACCCGCATTTCCGACTGGAAGTTTGTCCAGGAACTAGAAGCGCTCGGCTACGATGCCGCGTGGATACCCGATTCGCAAATGATCTGGTCGGATTGCTACGCCACGATGGCGCTCGCGGCCGCCAATACATCGCGGATCCGGATCGGCACCGGCGTCGCGATTCCGGGGACGCGTATTGCGCCGACGAGCGCGGCAGCTATTTCATCGATCAACACGGTCGCCCCGGGGCGAATTTTCTGGGGGGTCGGTACCGGTCATACCGCTATGCGGATCATGGGCCACGATCCGATGCCAATCAAAGAATTCAGGGAGTATCTGAGTGTCGTACGCGCGCTGCTCGACGGCGACGAAGTCGACTATACCTACCGCGACAAGACGACCGCGATTCAGTGGGGAGACCACGGCGAAGGTTTTCGCAACGTCGAGGATCGCATCCCGATCTATGTCGCCGCCAACGGGCCCATGGCGCTGCGCACCGCCGGAAAAATGGCCGACGGACTGATCGCGGTATTCAACGAAAAGCCGGATGTGCTCGCTTACCACATGGGCTACGTGCGTGAGGGCGCGGAGAAAGCCGGACGGACCTTACCGGACGATTTTCACACCGTCTCGCTGACCAACGCCATCGTGCTCCGCCCCGGAGAGAAACTAACCGACGATCGGGTGATCGATGATGCCTCGTCCTGGTCGATCGCGGCCTTGCATTTCGTCTACGAGATCTGGGAGCTTCGTCAGGACGATTCGGTCGTGCCCGACTACATGAAGGGAGTGTGGGAAGAGTATCTCGACCACGTAGAGCAGATGGATATCCCGAAAGAGAAGCGTCACCAGATGATTCATACCGGACACTGCAGTTTCTGTCCGCCGTCGGAGCGCCGTTTTATCACGCCCGACATGATCCGGGGCGCAAACCTGGTCGGGACGCCCGAAGAAATCGCGGAGCAGATCCGCGCGGCGGAAGCCGCCGGACTCAAGGAGATTAGCATCCTGCCGGGGCTCGACTACGCGCGGGAAACGGCGCGCGACTTCATGGAAAAGGTCGTCCCGCTCGTTTAGGAAGGCAAATCGCCAGCGCCCGTGGGGCATCGCAATCGGGGGCAGCGATCGAGCCGGATTCGCAAATGAGACCCGAACTCAGGCTGGCAACGCCGGGAGACATCGGTATTCTGGTGTCATTGGTGGGTGCGTATCACGAGTTCGAGGGCATCGATCTCGTTCCCGAAGCGAGGGCCGGCGCGATCATGCCGCTGCTCGAGCGCGACGATCTCGGTCGTATCTGGTTGGTCCTCTTGGACGACGTCGTTGTCGGCTACATCGCCCTCGGCTTCGGCTACTCGATCGAGTTCGGGGGACGCGACGCTTTCGTCGATGAGTTCTTTCTAGAAGAATCAGTCCGCGGTCGTGGTATCGGGCGGGCGGTGCTGAGGGACGTGGCCGCCGAAGCCCGCGAATTCAGTATCAGAGCGCTCCATCTCGAAGTCGCCAAAGGCAATGCGCGCGCTATCCGATTATACACCGCCGCGGGTTTTGAACCGCGGGCGAAATATCGGCTCATGACCCTACAATTGAAGCCCGCGTGAATGCCGCCACCCGCGGTTGCGAGGCCTCGGCTACGCGCAAAAGACGGGTCGATTCATTTTTGGTTCATGAAAATAGGGCATAATTGCACTTAGCTTTTGCATCCATAGATATCACAATCGGTAAAAGGAGACAGAAAATGTCAAAGACAAGGTCTGCGGTCGTATTGGGCGCCGCGCTGGCGGTGGCTTCGGTCGCCACAATGCAATCGGTGGCGGCGGATGAAGCGCTTGCCACTAAGAATAATTGCATGGCTTGCCATAAGGTCGACGTAAAAGTCGTCGGTCCCGCCTATAAGGAAATTGCGGCCAAATACAAAGGGGATGCGGCCGCCCGTGACCTCTTGATTGAGAAGGTGAAAAAAGGCGGAAGCGGTACCTGGGGCCCGATCCCGATGCCGCCGAACGTAGCAGCGAGCGATGAAGACATCGCGACGCTCGTGGACTGGGTATTGTCGATGTAGCACTACCCGCGGTGCCGCGCGTCGTCCCGGTCGACGAACAATGCAACGGGACGGCCGGCGCCCGGTATCCACGAATCGGGGAATTTTCTCGCGATTTCAGGGGCGGCCGACCGACGCCGCCTCGAAGTTTTTGCCGCGAAGCCGGGAGGCCTTGTCAGCCGGATCCATAAGACGCAGTATTTGCCGTCTGCAAGTCGAAGGCGGCGAAGCCAATGAATCCCATTGTGTCGTGGCACCTGACCTGTGCCCTGAGCCTGTTGCTCGCGTCGAGTTTGGCCGGATGCGGTGCGGATGCACCGGACCCGATTGTGGCCGGCGACCCGTGGCTCAATAGTCGGGAGGCCACCGACGTCGAGGTCGAGCCGGTACCGTCGAGCACTTATTATCCGGTTCCCGCGGGGCGGCTCCTCGAGGCCGAACAGATCCTCGCACATACCGCGATTTCGCAGATCAGCCCGAGCGAGGCCGAATACTTTGCCGGGCACCCGGTGGAGATGCCGGACGTCACTCGGCCTTTTCTCATTCGAGGGCTATATCGCAGCGAGCGTTCGTTTTTCGTTCGGATCGTCGGCGACGCGTTGTGGGTCGGCAGTCATGACGATCCGGCGGACCGGGCGCCGCTGCAGCGCCAGCCGTTGGTGTTGATCATGGAAGAAGTGCCCGAACGCGTCTATGTTACCGCCGGCCGTTAACGGGGTACCCTCGACAGCCTTATGAGTGAGGTATTGCCAGAACGAGCGCGCGTGGTTGTCGTGGGCGGCGGTGTCGTCGGCTGCTCGGTCGCCTATCACCTGACCAAAGTGGGTATCGCCGATACCGTACTGCTCGAACGCAAGCAACTCACCTCGGGCACGACCTGGCATGCGGCCGGACTCGTCGGGCAGCTGCGTGGTTCGCAAAACATGACCAAGCTCGCCAAGTACACGGCCGAACTCTACGGCAGTCTCGAGGCGGAGACCGGGCAGGCAACCGGTTTTAAGCAGAACGGCTCGATCTCGATCGCGACGACACCCGGACGCTTCGAAGAACTGAAACGAATGGCCTCGATGGCCAAGGTCTTTGAGCTGCAGGTCGATGTGATCACCGCTGAAGAGGTCGCCGAGCGTTATCCTCTGATCACTACTGCGGACATCGTTGGTGCGATCCGGATCCCATCGGATGGGCAGACCAACCCCGTCGACGTAACCCAGGCGTTGGCCAAAGGTGCGCGCATGGGCGGCGCGACGATTTTCGAGAACACCAAGGTTACGGCAATTCATCAAAAGGGCGGCCGCGTCACCGGCGTCGGTACCGAGGCCGGCGACATCGAGGCCGATTTCGTTGTGCTCTGCGGCGGGATGTGGACACGGGCGCTCGCGGCCGGGGTCGGGGTCCTCGTACCGCTCCATGCCTGCGAGCATTTCTATATCGTTACCGAGCCTATTGCCGGCCTGCCGAGAGATCTGCCATCGCTGCGGGACTATGACGCCTGCGCCTACTATAAGGAAGACGCGGGGAAGATACTGCTCGGCGGCTTCGAGCCCGAATCCAAACCCTGGGGCATGGACGGGATCCCCGAGTCGTTTTGTTTCGATCAATTGCCGGACGATTTCGAGCATTTTCAGCCGATCCTGGAACTCGCGATGCACCGTATGCCGCTGTTGAAAGAGGCCGGGATCCAGACGTTTTTCTGCGGACCGGAAAGTTTCACCCCGGACGTGCGTTACCATCTCGGCGAGGCGCCCAATCTGCAAGCTTGTTTCGTTGCCGCCGGCCTCAATTCGATCGGGATCCAGTCCGCCGGCGGCATCGGCCGGGTGCTGGCCGACTGGATCCGCGATGGTTATCCGCCGATGGATCTCTGGGAAGTCGATATCCGCCGCAACCTGCCGTTCCAGACCAACCGTCGTTACCTTCACGACCGTGTATCCGAAAGCCTGGGCCTGCTCTACGCAATGCACTGGCCGTTTCGGCAATTCGAGAGCGCGCGCGGCGCGCGGCGCTCGCCGCTTTATGATCGGCTCGTTGCGGCGGGCGCCTGCCATGGCTCGGCGTTCGGTTGGGAGCGCCCAAACTGGTATGCGCCCGAGGGTGTCGAGCCCCGTTACGAATACGACTACGGGCGTCAGAACTGGTTCGAGCACGCCGCTGCGGAGCATCGCGCGGCGCGTAAAAACGTTGCCCTGTTCGATCAGAGTTCGTTCGCGAAATTCCGTCTGCAGGGGCCCGACGCGACGCGGGAACTCAACCGCGTGTGCGCGAACGATATCGATGTGAAGCCGGGCAGAGTCGTCTACACGCAATGGCTGAATGAACGCGCCGGCATCGAGGCGGACCTCACGGTGACACGAATCGACGAGGACGATTACCTGATCGTGACCTCGGGAGAAACGGAAGTACGCGATTTCTCCTATTTGACGCGGCGTCTCGGTGACGACGCGAAGGTACATCTCAGCAATGTCACTTCGTCGCTGGCCGTGATCTCGGTGATGGGGCCCCGCTCGCGCGAGTTGCTCGAAGGCCTGACCCCGAACGACATGTCCGACGCCGAGTTTCCGTTTGCCACGAGCCGCGAAATCGAGCTTGCCTACGCTCGCGTGCGCGCAACGAGGATCACCTACGTCGGGGAACTTGGTTTCGAGCTGTATATTCCGAGCGAATTCGCGCTCGGTGTCTATGAACGCCTGGTCGACGGTGGTCGCGCCTACGGCCTCACGCATGCCGGTTACCACGCGCTGAACTCGCTGCGCATCGAAAAGGCATACCGGCATTGGGGCCATGACATTTGTGACGAGGACTCGCCGCTCGAAGCGGGTTTGATGTCCTTCGTGCGGCCGGACAAACCCGGCGGCTTCATCGGCCGCGACGCGCTGATGCGGCAGTTGCGACAGGAGCGGCGGCGCGCGCTGCTGCAGTTCCTGCTCGCCGATCCCGAACCCATGCTTTACCATAACGAACCGATCTGGCGAGACGGTGCGATCGTTGGCTATGTGTCGTCCGGCATGTACGGGCATACGCTGGGCGGCGCGGTTGGTCTCGGTTATGTCGGCGCGGCGGACGGCGTGAGCGACGAATTTCTGCTGTCCGGCACCTATGAGATCGAGATCGCCGGGGAGCGCGTGCCGGCGCAAGCATCGCTGGCGCCGTTATACGATCCAGAAGCGCTGCGGGTCCGTTGTTGAAGGATCCCCACTGATTTCCGAATAGACCGTTGGTTTAGGACCAAATATGCCTTCAGAGTTCACACAGATGGCCGTCGACAACCTGCGGCACGTCAATGACTTCCACTGGTCGTTCATCACGCTGATGATGATCGCTTTCTATGTGTATGTAGAAGAGGCACAGCGAAAGAACTGGAGCGGCATCCTGGCAGGTTTGGCGTTTTGGGGAGTGGACTGGTTTAACGAGATCGCGAACTCTCTCATCTATCAGTTTTTCGGGGCCCCGCTATGGGGCGTCCATCATCCTTCGTCCTTTCAGATAATGATCGGCTTGAATATCGAAATCGCCCTGATGTTCGCGATCGTGGGACTCGCGTCGACCAAACTGCTACCGGAAGACAGACACAAAAAGATACTCGGTATCCCGAATCGTTGGTTCATCGGCGTGGTCACGTCAATTCTGTTAGTGGCCGTCGAGCATGTTCTCAATGCTTACGACATTCTTACCTGGGACTGGTGGTTCTGGAATCGAGGATTCGCTTCGATTCTTATCGTCATCTTCGGCTATCTGACGTTCTACATGACTGCGTTTTGGGTCTACGACATGAAAGAAATGAGAAGTAAGGTGATTGCCGTCGCGTCCATATTAGGATTCGACGCCGCTTGTTTAGTCGTATTCGGCCTGGCTGGCTGGTTGTAAGCCCGGCGGGCGAGCGTCGTTTAGAGTTTCCCGAGCGCCCTCAATATTTTCTCGGGTGTGATCGGTAATTCCGTAATCCGCACCCCGATCGCGTTATAGATGGCGTTAGCGATCGCCGGCGCCGGCACGACAATACAGAGCTCCGACAGGCTTTTTGCCCCATAAGGCCCGGTCGGTTCATTCGATTCGATAAAGATGCTCTCGATTTTCGCCGGCATTTCCATGGCGGTCGGGATTTTATAGTCGAGAAAATCCCCCGAAAGGCACGCGCCCGTATCTTCGTCAAAGACGAGATTCTCCATCAACGCATAACCCATGCCCTGTTGGAATCCGCCTTCGACCTGCCCTTCGGCGGAGTTCGGATGAATGGTCTTGCCGACATCATGGGCATAGACAACCCGCAATATCTTTACTTCCCCGGTATCCGTATCGACCTCGAGTTCGATGAATTCAGCTGCGGCCGGCGACGGATTGGCGGGCGGCGCCTGACTTACGCTGCCGATAATGGTCCCTTTCTCCTCGATCGTCGTCGGCTGTGGCCCTTCTTCGGTAACCTGGACGAAGGGTGATTCGGCACGGCCGATGATCTCTTCCATCGGCACCGCTGAAACCGGTACGCCCTTGATCATGATCTTGCCATCGGCGACGATCAGATCCTCAGGACTGGTTTCCATGACGGCGCCGGCTGCCTCGAGCAACTTCTGTTTCGCGGCAAGCGCCGCAGCCTTTACGGCCAGACCGGCGGAATAGGTGGTACGGCTGGCATGGGTCGGCGCATCGAACGGAGCGGTATCGGTATCCGCATAGGTGATTTTTACCGACTCCGCGGGTAAACCGAGCTCCTCAGCGACGATTTGCGTGAGCATCGTGATCTGACCGGATCCGATGTCGACGGTGGACGATATGATATCGGCCGTCGCGTCCCGATTCAGCTTTACCGTCGCACCCGAATGCTCATAGATGTCCGGGAAACCAACGCAGCCACTGCCCCACAACGGATGGCACGCAAATCCGATGCCTCTCTTCTTGACGCCCGGCGAAGAACCCGCCGGTTTTCGGTCACTGAATCCAATGCGTTCCGCGCCGCGTTTTAGACACTCATCCAGGCGATAACTGTCGAGTTTGTTTCCCTCAAACGCGGGATGGGGATCGCCTTGCCGAAATGTATTCTTGAGCCTGAACTCGATGGGGTCCAGGCCGAGCGTTTCACAGATCTCGTCGTTTTGGGATTCCACCGCAAAACTCCCTTGAGGTCCGCCGTAGCCGCGGTAGCCGCCGCCGATAATGTTATTAGTGTAGACGGCGAAGCCCTCCCATCGTTGGTTCGGGCATTTCCAAGGAGAATAGGTACCGACAATCCCATGCACCATGATCACTTCGGCACCGTGGGTGGCATGGGCACCGGCGTCGAGCACACTCTTTATAGACCGTGCCGTGAACGTGCCGTCCTTCTTGACCCCGGTCTTCAGCCGGACCTTTATCGCGTTGCGCGCGGTCGAAATAAAATCCTCACCGCGCGTATGTTCGGCCCGCACAGGCCGTTTTGTTTTAAAGCTGAGCAATGCAGCAAGCGGTTCGATGAAGCCGATATCCAGTTTGCCGCCGAAGCCGCCGCCGATATAGCTCGGTTTCACGACATTGACCTTACTTCCCGGAATACCGAGCACAAAGGCCAGCTTTTCTCTCAAGCCGAAACCGTGTTGCATGGACGAGTGCACGGTGACCCGCCCGTTGGTTTCGGTATCGACCACGCAAACCCGCGGCTCCATGTAACAGGTATGGACGCGCTGCGTCTGGTAGACGCCTTCGAAAATATGATCGGCGTCGGCAAAACCCGCTTCGATATCGCCCATGCTGAACAGTCCTTCCTTGGCGATATTGCCTGGGGCATGGGGATGCAGCTGCGGTGCATCGTCTTTCATCGCGTCTTCCGGGTCGAACACCGCGGGCAATTCTTCATACTCTACATCGATCAGTTCCAACGCGGCTTCGGCAATATCGCTGGTTGTCGCAGCCACCGCTGCTACCGGCTGGCCGGCCCAGCGCACGGTGTTACTCATGATCACAAAATCATGCACCACGCCAACGTGCTGAGTCGGTACGAAGTAAACGGGTGTAAATGGTCGTTGCGGTACCTCGTCCGGTGTAATGATCGCTTTTACGCCTTTCAGTTTTTCCGCTTCGGAGGTGTCGATATTGACGATCCGCGCGTGCGGAAAAGGGCTGCGCAGGAGTTTGGCATGCAGCATACCGGCCAGGCGCACGTTGACCGGGTAATGCTTGCCGCCGGTGACTTTGTCATATGCATCGGGCCGGGGAACGCTTTTACCTACGACTTTTAGTTCGGTCATGACAGTGATCTCTCGTCTATCGACTCTAATTGCTGGTGGCGGCTAGTTTGATGGCGTCGACTATTTTTTGATAACCCGTACACCGACACAGGTTTCCGGAGATTCCTTTACGGATCTCGTCCTCGTTGGGGTTCGGGTTTTCGGTCAGCAATTGTTTCGAAGCCATGATGACGCCGCACGTACAATAACCGCACTGTACGGCGCCCGCGTCGATGAACGCCTGTTGCAGCGGGTCGAGATCTCCGTTTTCGCCGAGGCCTTCGATGGTCGCGATCTTTTTGCCTTGTACCGACATCGCCATCGTCATGCAGGAATAGACCGCTTTGCCGTCGACGAGCACGGTACAGCACCCGCAACCGCCGGAATCGCACCCGCGCTTGGTGCCGATCAGTCCGATCGTTTCCCGGATCGTGCGCAGCAAACTGTCGGCGGGCCCGACCGCCACTTCGTGCAGTTCATCGTTGATCTCGAGCTCTATCATCTGTTTCATCGATGAGTTCTCCCAGGGGACTGTTCGCCTTAGATATAGACCGGCGCTTCGTGGTATGAAAACAGGCCTTAGCTCAACCGGTCGGCAGCGCGCTGCAACGTCCGTTCCAGCAATACTTTTACCATCGCAGTTCGATACTCGGCCGACGCCCGGTGATCGGCAATGGGATCGACGTCCGCTTTGGCCGCATCACCTGCTTGCGTGAATATCGCCGGCCCGAGTACAGCGCCGGTCAAAGTTTGTTCGGCCGACGGCGCTCTGACCACGGTCTCTCCGACACCGCCGCCGACGAATACGCGGGCCTCTTCACATTTGCCCGCGCCATTGGTCGCCAAACTTACGGCAACATTCACGAGGGCGAGATCGTTGGCGTTGGTTTCGAGTTTGGTAAAGGCGCTTGCCGTGTTAGCGCTCGTGGGCGCCACGCGCAGGCTCGTCACGAATTCAGCCGGATCCAACGCGTTTTCAAACAGGCCGGGAAAGAACGCTTCCAGTTCAATATCCCGACGCCCAGCCGGCCCATGTACGTTAACGATGGCGTTCAGAGCGAGGAAGCTCACCGGCAAATCGAAAAACGGGCAGGACGACGCGACGCAACCGCCCACGGTTGCCGCGTTCATCACTTGCGCGGGCGGGTACTCTACCGCGTCCCTGATCGCTCCCAGCCAGGCCTGGCTTTGAACCTCCGGCGACGCTTTGATAGCTGAAAATCGAGTCATCGCCCCGATCTCCGTACCGTCCGCGCTGTTGTTGATGTAATCCAGACCAAGGTGTTGGATATCGATCAGCGCTTCGATACCGGTGAGCAGACCGCGCGCTATCAGGCCGTGCAGGAACGTGCCGCCGGCCACGATCAGCGCGCTGTCCGAATGCTTTTCCAATAGCTCGACCACGCCTTCGGGCGCGTCCGGGCGATAAAATGCTTCTACTCCTGCTAACGACACGATTTCTTTCTCCTGTGTTCTCCAAGGCCGGCCGTCAATTGCCGCCTATCGCTTGGAATACTTCAACCATTACGCTGCCGAGCTACGGCAGAGAAAAATCAACGCCCGTCTATCATTGCACCGCGTACGGGCTTTCCCGGAGAATTAGCTGACAAGGATCCAGCTTTCTTTGCCTTTTTTCAATCGGAACAGTAAACGGGGGTGTCCTACAAAACGAGTACGCCCGGCGGGGACCTGCCGATTTCGCGTCCGATCATTGTTCCGGTCTCATGGTCCCGGCAATTCCTTGTGCCGCGCTTGACGCAGGTACATCGGGAGGGTCAGAGTACCCTCGAACCGCGCATACCTTAGCCCTGCAGGAGGTTCTTCATGAGCGAACCCGCCGAAGAGATCAGTCCCGCCCCAACGAGACCGGCGCTCGACCCGCTGTGGATGCCATTCACCCATAACCGCTATTTCAAACAACATCCGCGGCTCGTCGTCGAAGCCGAGGGTGTCCATTACACAACCGAAGACGGTCGAAAGATCATCGACGCCTTGTCCGGCCTTTGGTGCTGCAACGCGGGCCATCGCCATCCGAAGATCGTAGAAGCCGTGAAATCTCAGCTCGATACATTGGATTATGCCGTCGCTTTCCAGGCCCATCACCCGAAGGCTTTTGAACTCGCCGAGCGTCTGTGTGACGCGGCGCCGCGGCCCTTCGAGCACGCGTTTTTCACGAATTCGGGCTCGGAAGCTTGCGATACTGCCCTCAAGATTGCGCTTGCTTATCACAAGGCACGGGGCGACGGCGGGCGCTTTCGTTTCATCGGTCGCGAAAAGGGCTACCACGGCGTCGGATTCGGCGGCATGTCGGTCGGCGGAATGCCGGCGAATCGTGAGGCCTTCGCGGCCGCCATGATCCCCGGCGTCGCGCACCTACCGCATACGCATGACCTCGAACACATGGCGTTTAGCCGCGGGCAGCCCGAGTGGGGCGCGCACCTGGCGGACGAATTGTCACGTCTCGTCGCGCTGCATGCGCCTTCGACCATCGCCGCGGTCATCATCGAGCCCATGCAGGGTTCCGCGGGCGTCATTGTGCCGCCGGTCGGTTACCTCGAGCGGATCCGCGACTTGTGTACGCAACATGGGATCCTGTTGATATTCGATGAGGTGATCACCGGGTTCGGACGCATCGGTGAGATGTTTTCGCCGGATAGGCTCGGCGTCATGCCCGATTTGATCACTTTCGCCAAGGGGGTAACCAGCGGCATGGTACCGCTCGGCGGAGTGCTCGCGAGTGCGGACGTCTACGATGCATTTATGCAGGGTCCGGAACACATGATCGAATTTTTCCACGGTTACACGTATTCGGGACACCCGCTCGCTGCTGCCGCCGGCCTCGCTGCGCTCGATGTTTATCGGTCTGAAGATCTGTTCGCGCAAGCACGCAGCCTGGAGCCTGTGCTCGAAGAGGCGATACATTCGTTGCGTGGCGAGGCGAACGTTATTGACACTCGCAATTTCGGTCTCGCAGCGGCGGTTGAACTCACACCGCGGGAGGGTGAGCCGACGACACGCGCGATGGACGTGTTTCATTGGTGCTACGACCACGGCGTGATGGTGCGTTACGGTGGCGAGGTGATCGCGATCGGGCCGCCGCTGACGATTTCCGCAGCACAGATTGGGACTATCGTCGATACGATCCGTGAGGCGATCCGTAAAACGGGGTAGACCGCGCCTTTCGCTATGAGAATACCGCCCGTATGAGCCAATCGAAGCGTGGATCGGAGCGCCGCCGCGGTACCGGCGATGCCGCGGCGAATACCCCGGAACCGGGCGGCCGGGCCGATCGCCGTAGCAACCACGATCGGCGCCGCAACGGTTACATATCGAATCTGGACCTCTGTCGGGGGATCCCTTACGACCAGGTCGAGAGCATCCTGGAGCGCTGCCCGGCCGACGCCCTGGCGCCGGGCGAAGTCCTACTCGAACCCGGGCAGGCAAACCACCATCCGTATCTACTCTTGAACGGCCGGCTCAAGGTTCGGCTCAAATCGTCCGACTCGCCGGTCGCAGATGTGATCGAGGCCGGCGAGTGTATCGGAGAGATGTCGATCATTGATGGTCAACCGGCATCGGCCTATGTGGTGGCCACCGAGCAAAGTACGGTGATCGCGGTTCACGAAGACGTCTTCTGGTCGAAAATCGCCACCAGCCCTAAGGCGGTGCGCAATCTGTCGCGGATTCTCGCGCAGCGCATGCGTAAACGTAACGATGTCACCTTGCGCGCCCTGGAGCAGGAGATGCGACTGGAACTCCTCCAAAAAGAGCTGCTGGCCGCCTACGAGATTCAGATCGGCATGCTCCCGCAGGGGCCGATTCTATTTCCCGAATCGCCGGGCATCGACGTTCACGCGCGGATGGACGTCGTCAAATCGGTCGGCGGTGATTTCTACGATGCGTTTTCACTCGACGAGCACCATGTGTGCGTCGCGATTGGAGACGTATCCGGCAAAGGTATGCCGGCCGCTCTGTTTATGGTGCGGACCATGACCTTGTTACGCGCGGAGATGGTCAAATCGAAAGGCCTCGCCGAATGCATGGACCGCTTCAACAGAGCGTTGTGCGACACCAATATCTCACACATGTTCGTTAGCTTAGTCGTCATGCGCATTAACGTTTTCGATGGCACCGTGGACTATGTCAACGCCGGACACTCGCCGATGCTCGTATCGACGCCCGGTGAGCCGCCGCTGGCCGTCGATGACTCGAGGGGTTTGATCGCAGGCGTGCTTGAGGATAACGCTTATGAGTCTGGCGTTGTCCGGCTGCAGGCCGGTGGTCGATTGGTGATATATACCGACGGCGTCACCGAGGCCCGTAACCATACGCGGCATTTCTACGGCCAGCGGCGGTTGATGGATTTTTTGGCCAATCTCGACCCGCCCGATTCGTCCCGTCTGGTCGATGCGATCTTTGAAGACGTTCGCGCCTTCGCGGGGGATACGCCGCAGTCCGACGACATCACGATTGTCGCTGTTGGTTATCGGGGCGCCGGCTAGTTGCCGCGACGCTTAGGCGCTTCGCTTACCGCGGTTCGTCGACGTAGTCAGGCGCCGTTTACCGCGCCCGTGTTTCGCAACTTTTCGATGCGGTCGTCGTCGTAGCCGAGGGCGCGTAGTATGGCATCGCTGTGCTCGCCCAGTTCGGGCGGCGGTTGCGGCGATCGTTTGGGAAAATCGCGGATTTCGAAGGGGCTGTTGACGACTTGGGTGCCGGGGCGTCCTTCGACGTCGACGAATACGCCGTTACTGCGCATCTGTTCGTCGTCGGCAACTTCTTCGGTGGTTGCGATAGTGCCGAATGTGATCGCATGCTCATCCAGAATCGCGCGCCACTCTTCGCAGGTGCGCTGCAAAAACCACTCGGACAGTAAGGTCGCCAGCTCGGACGCGTTCGCGCGCCGCGCCGCCAGCTCTTCGAATCGCGGATCCGTGGCCAGTTCCGGCCGTCCGATCGCGACGCAGAATTGTGTGAACTCGGTGGCTTCTTTGATCAGCGCCAGATAGAACGAGCGCCCATCGGACCCGCGGTAATGATTCACCATGGCATTCGGGGTATCGAGTTGGGTTGGCGGGACGAAGGAACTGCCGCCGCAGAGCGCCGCCTGTACGAGAATGCTGTTGGCCCAGGCGCCGTTGGCGATCAGCGAAGTCGAAATTTTCGTACCTTTGCCGGTGCGTTCTCGGGCGTACAGCGCGAGCCCGATCCCGGCAGCGACGGAAATCGCGCTTGGGTGGTCGCCCATCGCCGCGGTCGCCAGCGCCAGCTCTCCGCCGGCCGGCCGCACTGCGTCCATCAAACCGGAGCGCGCCCACCACGCCGTTGCGTCGTAGCCCGGTTTTTCGGCCTCCTCGCCAACCTCGCCGTAACCCGTCGCATGCGCGTAAATCAGTCGCTGATTCTCCGCCGAAAGTTCCTCGTAGGTGAGCCTGAGTTCGTCGAGGACGGAGGGATGGTAATTCGTGATGAAAACATCCGCCGAACGTACGAGGTCGAGCAGCACATCGCGCCCGGCGTCCTGTTTGAGGTCGAGGACCATGCTCTTCTTGTTACGGCTGTCGAGCAGCCAGCAATAGTTCTCGTCACACTCGGGAAGCGGGCGCAGTTGCGTGAGCATTCGGTAGGGGTCCCCGATCCCGGGTGGCTCCACGTGGATGACCTCGGCGCCAAAATCGGACAGTACCGTTCCGGCGGCGGGGCCGAATACGAACGTCGCCACCTCGACCACGCGGATACCCTCGAGCAGACTGGGCATGAGGACTTTCCTTTTCGATGTTGATGGAGTCACCCATGGTCGGGCAGGACCGAACAAGTTTCAAGGGGCCGGGAAACGACCGTGCGTCGACCTTCTGCCACTGCGCTAGACTACATCGCCTCGCGACGCTCACGATGTCTTTGCCGACCCCGCTCTCCACGCTCGTCGATCAGTTCGGCGAGTTCCAGGCGCTGCTCCGGAGTTAGCAAAGCGCTGATTTCTGCTAATGTCTTGGCCGTCGCCAGAAACATTTGTTCGGCGTTTCGAGCTTGCGCCATCGCTAGCTCTTCGATCTGTTTCGGGTCGTAATCGGGGCTCGTCAGAATGTTTTGCAGGGCTTTTTTTCCGTCCATCATGTCAAACATGAATTCGCGCATCACCGGACGGTGCTTGTCCATAACCTCGCCGATGGCGGTGCGCTGCTCGCGGCTGATATCGAGACGGTGCAGCAGCTTGAAAAGCCGGTGCGGACTAAAGTCCCTCGAGGTGTGCCTGAGTCCTTCACCGTCGCCGCCAGGCGGTTCGGCGCTCACGGAATAGGCTGAAAAGACACCGAAGCATAGAATAAGTGCTAACGTTAAGCGGATGTGGTGATGTGGTTTTCGCTGGGTCATTACGGTTTTCCTGAAAACTTTTTCAATCACGAACGGTGATGAGAAACACTTTAGTCTAGGATAACGAAATAGTGCGTTACCTACTCGTAAACGGCTGTCGATATACTGTAAATGTGTGTAATCAGTCGGGACACGCACGGCGAATATGACACACTTAGGGAACGTCTGAATAAGGCATCGATTTGAGAGCTGCGGTCGCGATTCATGATGAAATTAGCTAACCATCTCTTCCAAGGGGGTTTTGTTCGCCGCGCTTCTCGCCGTCTCCGGCGGTCGAGCGATGCGACACGCAAATCGGTCCTACGCCATGCGCAACAGGCGTCGTCTCATCAAATACAAGTTCGTCAGTGCACACGTCACGAACAATCGATGGGCGTTCTTCTCCAGGCCCCGGTAGCGCGTCCTGGAAAAGCCGAA
>PVBE011497722.1_pt1 | contig 45607 bp, 42 predicted proteins | sample 1631181 | NCBI WGS metagenome assembly PVBE01 (sample SAMN08397723, study PRJNA350692) | Marine metagenome, whole genome shotgun sequencing project. | isolation source: water | place: Pacific Ocean | collected 2012-04
CCAGTGGGTGACCTGAGGATTCGCCGTCCCCACCGTCGCCAAGGCGTTCGTGGCCTCCTCGGTCGTCTGCGGAGCGATCGGGACGTGCAGGACCTGATCGTCGCTAATGCCGGCCCCTTGCTGGAACGTCGCGGTCGCGTTGTCGGCACGCTCCATGCACGGCACGATCTGCTGCGCCTCGATCGCCGCGATCCGGAGCTCGGTGGACTGGTCCGCCCAGCCGAGCTCGCCGTAGATTTTGATCGCCGCGGCCCCGGCCATCTTACCCAGGTCGACCGAGGAAGGACCGATATAGGGGGCTTCGTTGCCCTCATCGTCGGCGATTGGATCGTACGGCGTGATCAGTACGATGCCGGCCTCCTTGGCCCTCGACATGACCGCCGGCCCGGCGCTCTGGTCGGGAACGGTGATCGCGATGGCGTCGACGCCCGCGGCGATCATCGTATCCAACGCGGAAATGGCGAGGTCTACATCCGTCTCAACGTCTTGGTACAAGAACTCGACGCCGAGCTCCTCGGCGAGCGCCCTCATACCCACCGTCTCGGCGGTAAAGTATGGATGCGTGCCCTGCTTGACGATACGGCCAATCTTGAACTCTTCGGCCACGGCGAACGTGGTGAACGCCCCGGTCAAGACCATTGCTGCGGCCGCGCCCAAAGCGACATGCCTTAACGTAAAACCGAATTTTCCGTTCATTTCTCGATACCTCCCTTTCAACTGCGGTTGATCCTAGCGCGTCGGTCAAACCTGATTCCTCTTTTGACGCCAACTTATATGAATCTAACGGGAGTTCACAGCGTCAAAGTATAGCACGGTGTTGCGTTGCGGTGTCGGGGCGAGCACAGTGAGTCCATCGGAATGCCCATGGAGGCGCGTGATGTCTGAAGTCGCTGCCGTCACTACCGATTCCCGAGGCGAATGGCGCCCGGCGGAGGCCCCGGCGGACGCGCCGCTCTGGGCGTGGCCGCCGCGGCCGCTCAAGGCGCTGAATTGGATCTTTGGCTACCCCGGATATCTGTGGCCGTGGAACGCGTTCTTTATGGTGCTGGCGATCGTGACGTGGCTCTATACCCAGCCCGAGCTCACGCGCATGGCTGAATTGCAAGTCGACTGGATCGCGCAGATATTCTTTCGCAATCTCGGGCTGCTGCTGGTGTTTACCGGGGGGTGGCACCTCTGGCTCTACAAGTTCAGGGGCCAGGGATCGAAGTACAAGTTCAGCCCGAAATGGCTGAGCGAGGAGAAATCGACGTTCCTCTGGGGCAGCCAGCTGTGGGACAACATCTTCTGGAGCGTCGCCAGCGGCTGTACCATTTGGACGGCCTACGAAGTGCTGATGATGTGGGCTTACGCCAATGATGTGATCCCGTACTTGGATTGGGAAAAGCAGCCGGTCGCGTTTGCCCTGATATTCGTCGCCATCTTGTTGTGGCATGAGGCGCACTTCTACGTGACGCACCGCATCACCCATTGGAAGCCGCTATACCGGAGTGCCCACTACGTGCATCACAAGAACACCAACATCGGCCCGTGGTCGGGCTTGTCGATGCACCCGATCGAACACATCATCTATTTCTCGAGCGTCCTGATCTTTTGGATCATGCCCTCGCATCCGATTCACGCGCTGTACGCCGTGCAGCTCGCGGGTTTGGGGCCGGTCCCCGGACACTCGGGATTCGAAAAGCTCGTGGTGAAGGGGAAACTCACTGTACCGGGCGATTTCTTCCACTACCTCCACCACCGCTTTTTCGAGTGCAACTACGGCACCCTCGTCGTGCCCTTCGACCGCTGGTTCGGCACCTTCCACGACGGCTCCCCGGAGGCGCACGCGGCCATGCAAGAGCGCTGGAGCGACAAGCGGGCCTAGTCTCGAAGCCCTCGCCGGCCTGCCGTGGCGCGCCGGGCCAAGCGCCACGCCGTGTAGTCCTCGGGCGTGTCGATGTCGGTCAAGCGTTCGAGCAAAGCGACGCGCGCGGTGCTCGGAAGATTCGCGAGGGTATCGGCAAGGGCGTGCTCGGTGGACCAGCGGACGCCGGCGAAGGGGGCGATGAGCGCGGGGCGGCGGCGCAAGCCGGCGAGCCAGTAGCCGCCGTCGGGGGCGGGGCCGAACACCGCGTCGTGGCTGCCGAGCGCGGCGAACGCCGCGACGATGTGCGGCTTGTCAAGATCGGGGATATCGCTGCCGACGATCGCCACCGGGCCCGGCGGCAGCGCGGCCAGCGGACGGGCCATGCGGCGCCCGAGATCGCCCGGTCCCTGGGGCAGCCGAGCCAGGCCCTCGGGCCAAATACCGGCGGTTTCCGCGGCGCGGTCGGGCGAGACCGCGAGCCGGGTCCGCCAGCGCTTGTCATCGCCGATGCGGTGCAGAAGCGCAGCGGTGTTGCGGCGATAGAACCGGCACGCGGCCACGGCGCCGATGCCGCCCCGACCCCAGGCCAGCCGGCGCTTCACCGCGCCGACCTCCGGTGCGCGCACGAAGATCACGAGATGGTTGGTCAGCAACGGCTCAGCCGTAAAGCTGGGCGATCAGGCGCGGCGGGACGCCAAGAAAGTAGAGCGCCAGACAGCCGAGGTTGCGGGCGCTTCGCCAGACATAGCCGGCGTGGCGATAGCGCGCTGCCGAGGTCAGCGCCGCGGTCTGGAAAAAATGCAGCCGGGCCCGCCCGATGCGGCGGACCAGCGCGACATCCTCCATCAGTGGAAGGTGCGGGAAGCCGCCCAGCCGATCGTAGAAGTGCCGCGATATCAAGAGCCCCTGATCGCCGTACGGCAGCGCCAGCACCCGGCAGCGCCAGGCGACCAGCGTTTCCAATCGGCGTGCCGCCGCCGCCGGGTCGTCGAGCGTCAGGTGAAACGCACCGGCCCGCTCGCGGTTTCCGGGCTTGGCCATGAACGCTCGGGCCTCCTCGGCCCAGCCCGGCTCGAGCACGGTATCGGCGTGGACGAACAGCAGCCACTCGCCTCGGGCGGCCCGGGCGCCGGTGCCGAGCTGAAGGCCGCGCCCGCGCTCGGTGGTCAAAACTCTCGCACCGGCGGCGGCGGCCGTGGGCGCTGTCGCGCCGGTTTCCCCGGCCGCCGCGACGATGATCTCGGTTTCCTCGGTCCAGGCCGGGGCGGCGCGCAACCCCGCAAGGCACGCGGCCAGCGAGGGCTCGGAACCGACCGTGGGAATCACGACCGAGAGACGCACCGGCCCCGGCCCAGCGGTTTTTTCCGTCATGGCAGCCATGATAGCGCATGGTCCGCCCGGAAGTTTGTTCTTGTTATGTTCGCATTTTTCGATTACCCTCAAACCCTGTCATGGTTGTCATCTTTACAGAGCCCGGCGAGAGCGCTCAAACCCTTGCCCAGGGCGGGCGAGCGGGGCGCGGCGCGCTCAGCAATGTGTCCGGCCGGTTCGAGGCCGAACGACGCATTCGGGCCGATTCCCGGTTCGATTTCGGCGCCGATGCGGACCCAACCGACGAGCCGCCGCCCCCTCTCGCTACTACCGTCACAATGGAAGCGTGCCGCACCATCATTACCCGCAATCGCTCGCCCGATCTCGGCTTCGACCGCTTGATCAATGCCTACCGCGGCTGCGAGCACGGTTGTGCGTATTGTTATGCCCGGCCGAGCCATGCCTACGTCGGGCTCTCGCCGGGGCTCGATTTCGAGAGCCGGCTGTTCGCCAAGCCCGATGCCGCGCGCGCCCTTGAGCGCGAGCTGCGGTGTCCCGGATACGAGTGCCGCATGATCGCGCTCGGCACCAACACCGACCCCTACCAGCCGATCGAGCGGCGGCTCAAGATTACCCGCCAGATCCTCGAAGTCTTGGCCGCCGCCAATCACCCGGTCGGCATCACCACCAAATCGGCGCTGGTCGCGCGCGACCTCGACATACTGGGGCCGATGGCCGAGCGCAATCTGGTGCGGGTATTCCTCTCGATCACCACGCTCAACCGGCGGCTGGCCCGGCGAATGGAGCCGCGCGCGACGACGCCGGCCAAACGGCTCGCGACCCTGCGAGCGCTTCGCGAGGCCGGGGTTACCGCCGGCGTCATGGTGGCCCCGGTGATCCCCGGCCTCACCGATTCCGAGATGGAGCGAATCCTCGAGGCCGCCGCCTGGGCCGGTGCGGAGGGCGCGGCGTACGTGCTCTTGCGCCTGCCGAACGAGGTCAAGGATTTGTTCCGCGAATGGCTGAGCGAGAACGAGCCTTTGCGGGCCAGCCGGGTGATGACGCTCGTGCGTGAGACCCGGGGCGGTAAACTCAACGATTCGGCGTTCCATTTGCGCGGCCGCGGGCGGGGCGCCTACGCCGATCTGATCGCCCGCCGGTTTCGCCTCGCCACCCGACGGCTGGGTCTGAACGCCGATTCGCGCAGCCTCGACACCGGCGCCTTCCGCCCCCCACCCGGAGCGCAACTGAAACTGATCTGACGCCGTGTGGTAGGCTGGACCATGGCGGCGCGGACAAGCGGCGGCGTGGCCGGGATCGACGAGGTTGGGCGGGGCCCGTGGGCCGGTCCGGTGGTGGCCGCGGCGGTGGTCCTGGATCGAGCTGAGATTCCCGATGGCATCGCCGATTCCAAGGCGCTCACCAGGGCCGAGCGCGAAGTGCTGTTCGACGCCCTGCGGCTGAGTGGCGCGGCGATCGGGCTCGGCGCGGCGGGCCTCGCCGAGATCGAGACGCTGAACATCCTGGGTGCGAGCCTGCTGGCGATGCGCCGCGCCGCCGCGGCGCTTCCCTGCCGCCCCGCGCTCGCGCTGGTCGACGGCAACCGGGCGCCGGTGCTCGCCTGTCCGGTGCGCACCCTGATCGGCGGCGACGCGATCTCGGTATCGATCGCCGCCGCCTCGATTATCGCCAAGGTCACGCGCGACCGCCTGATGGCAAGGCTCAGCCTTCGCCACCCGGGATACGGTTGGGAACGCAACGCCGGCTACGGCACCGCCGAGCACCGCCTGGCGCTCGACCGGCTAGGGCCCAGTCCTCACCACCGCCGCACTTTCGCGCCGGTCGCCGAGCGCACCGCCGCCTAGGACGCGTACGCAAGAACGGGCGTTCATCGAACCCAGAAGCACGACCCAATGTCCGCTCATGGCCCAATAGGCGACATTCGCGTGACGGCTCAGTCCATCAGAATCATGCAATCGGGTCGTTTGCACTGCTTATCGGGCTCGGAACAATGCGGAGGGGGCCCCCGGGGCGGCGCACATTACCCGCCCCAAACAACCATCCCTTTCTCGGCGGCGGCGGGCTTATTCCAGATAGAGGCGGAAGCCATCTTCGCCGTCGACCCCTTCGATCTCCAGCTCGCCGAGAGTGCGGATCAGAGATTCTATCTTGTCGTCCGACATCTCGAAGACGTCACCTTCGATGCCTTTTTTCCTGAGTTTATCGTTGATCTTGTCGCGCTTGGTCTCGGGGATCAGGGCCCGCAATTTGAGGCCGGCGCGAATCAGGTCGAGCGGCACCCGTATGCGAAAGCTCTCATCCTTGCCGTCCTTGCCGGCCGAGCTCCCCTCTATTTTCAGAAAGCGGGGCGCCAAGCGTTCGGCTTCGTCCGGCGGCGGCAAAGCGGATTGCCCGACGCCGAGGACGCCGAGTAGCCGTTCGCCCTCGTCGACGGTGATCTTGCCCGCCACCACCATCTCGAGTACGCGTTTGGTCTCGTCGCTCATCGCCTTGTTCCTTTCAGTAGATCGCCATCCGTATGCCGTTTCCGGGATTTCCCGCCTCGAAACAAGATCCCCTGAGGGCGCAGAACAGACGGAAAAGCGCCGGCCCCGCCATCACCGCCCGACGTCGCCGCCCCCGCCCGGCCGCCAGCCACAACACCGGCACCGCGACCGGCGCCAGCAGGAGCGCGATCAGCACTACCGGCAGCCATAGCACCCACACCGGCAACCACAGATTCATCTTGCGCCGGCTGCCCTTGTAAATCCGTAGCCGCACCACTGAGGGTGGCCAGATCATGGCACGAGCTCCGCCAGCGCCTCTTCGGCGCTGATCTCGCCCCTTTCGAGACGGTCGAGCACGTCGGCCGGTCCGGTTGCCGGCGACTTCCCTTCCATCACCTCGTCGCCTTCCATCACCTCGGCGAAGTCGAGCCGACCCGCGACGCGATTCAGCCGTCCCTTGATAGTGGGATAACTAACCCCGAACCAACGTTCCATCTGCTTGATGGATCCGTGGCAGTGGACGAAGGCGGCGACGAAGGCCTGATCGTCGGCGTCCAGGCGGGCCAGCGGCGGCGGCGCGAAGTCGCCCTCGATGGCGATACCGTCGTCGATCGTGCGCACCCGCTCGATGGTGAAATCCTGCTCGCCGCTGAGTTGGGTGAGTTTGCGCCAGTTCAATGCCATAGCCTTGCTCCAACAAGTTTATGCACTGAGAGTGGTGCCAGAAATTCAAAAAATCAAGATATAAATTAATTTTATTTATGACCGCCAGCGACAGCGAACCTCCTTCTCAGAGACCGATCCTACCGAAAGACCGATTAGCCGGACTTACTCAGCGTCGAATGTCGGCTCTGGATCCATTAGCGGACGGCGGCGCGGTCGGCTCCTCGATTGAGAGCGTGTCGCCTAGTCTCGATCTGTCGCGGCGTGCACCGGGGCGGCCGTCGGGTCGCCCACCGACGGCCAGCGACGGGTGGCGACTTCGCCCTGATCGAAGAGCCCGGCCTGGAGACCCCAGGCGTCCCAGTTCTTGCGGCTGTGGCGGGCGAACATCTCGAGGTAGGGTCCGCCAAGCAGCCGCTCGATGCGGTCGTAGGTTTCGTCGGGCTTGCGGCTGTGCTCGCGGCGCGGCGCAACGATCAGCTGCCGCACGTCACGGGCGCGGCGCTTCGGCGCGCCCCGCGTGCCCAACAGGCAGTACTCGCAATTCGCCCGCGTCCAATAACCGAGCCCGAAGAAGAATCCCGGCGAACGCTTGTTCTGCTTTGCCCAGGTGAAGGCGACTGATTTGTAAGTGAAGCCCCACGCCGCCATGACCTCGAACGCCCGCGGTAGGAGCGGGCTCGTCGCCCACATCAACAGCGCGCTATCGGCGGCCGCCCAATCGGCCACGGGCAGCGCCTTGAGGCCTTCGATACTCATCACCTCGTAGTGGGCGTCGGCGCAGCGGCCACGGCCCTTGGCGCTATAGGTGGCGAAGGTCCACGGCGGGTCGGCGTAGATGACGGCATAGTCGCGCCGCGGAGGCGGCGGGGCGAGGTTCACGTGGCGTCCCTACCCGCGCTGGGGCGCGGCTGGCCCGCCCCTGCGGGTGCCGGGCCGGGACGGTCATCGGTGTCGAGGAGGGCGAACAGGATATGGTCGCGCCAACCGCCGTTGATCTTGAGGTACTGGCGCGCGAACCCTTCTTCGGAGAAGCCGCTCTTGAGCAGCAGACCCTTGCTGGCCGCGTTGCTGGGCAGGCATGCGGCCTCCAACCGGTGGAGCCGCAAATCCTCGAACACGAACGGGTAGAGCGAGACCAGCGCATCGCCCATGTGGCCCTGATGGGCGTGCCGCTTGCCGATCCAATAGCCGACCGAACACGAGCCGGCCACCCCGCGGCGGACGTTGGTAAGCGTGATCCCGCCCAGCAGTGCATCGTCGTCTTGCAGGAAGATGAAAAAGGCGTAGCCGGTTTCCTCGCGCGCGTCGCGATAGTAGCGGCGCAGCCGCCGGCGGAAGGCGGCTCGGGTCAGTGCGTCGGCCGACCAGGTCGGTTCCCACGGCACCAGGAAGTCGCGCGATTCGGCGCGCAGACGCGCCCACTGTGCCCAATCGCTCAGCTGCGGCGCGCGCAGGTAGACGCCTCCGCGGTGCAAGACGCGGCTCGCCCATGGCGGGCCCAGGGTGCGCAAGAGCGAGCTCACTGCTGCCTCCGCCCGTCGCGCGGCTCAGTTGAATCTTGCGGCGATGGCGTCATAGCTCTCAAGCGAGGCAATCGGCCCGATCGCAGAGACGACCGGAGGTCCGGCCTCCAGCATGCGGCGCGCGAAATCCGCCAGCGCAGCAGCGTCGACGGCATCGATCTCGGCCAGCAGCTCGGCCGGCGGAATGGGGCGCCCGAAGATCAACATCTGGCGGCCCAGCTGCTCGCATCGCGCCATCGAGCTTTCGAGCGACATCATCAGGCCGGCCTTGAGCTGGGCCCGTGCCCGTGACAGCTCGGCCGCATCGACGTGCGCCGAGGCAAGCTTGGTGAGCTCATCGGCGATCACCGGGACGACGGTGGCCAGTTCCGACGCGCCGGTGCCGGCGTACACGCCAATCGTGCCGCCGTCGACGTAGGAAGAGGTGAAGCTGTATACGGCATAGGCGAGCCCGCGTTTCTCGCGGACCTCCTGAAAGAGCCGCGAGGACATGCCGCCGCCGAGGACCGTGGAATAGACCTGGGCGGCGTAGAACCGGGGATCGTTGTAGGCGACGCCGTTGAAGCCGAGCACGAGATGGACCTGCTCGAGGTCGCGTTCGCTGCGGCGCTCGCCGCCGGCGTACCGCGCAGGTGCGGGCGGAGCGACCTCGCCCGCGCCCAGGGCGCCGAAGGCATCTCCGATCATGTCAACGAAACTCGCGTGCTCGATGGCTCCCGCGGCGACCGCAACCATGCGGGGGGCGCGGTATCGCTCCGCCATGTAGTCCATGAGGGTCTGGCGCGCGAAGCCGTTGACCCGCTCGACGGTGCCGAGAATGGAGCGGCCGAGCGGCTGTTCGGGATACGCGGCCTCTTGGAAAAGCTCGAAGACCATGTCGTCGGGCGTATCCCGAGTCTGGCCGATCTCTTGCACGACGACGGCGCGCTCACGCGTCAGCTCGGACTCGTCGAAGACCGAATGCTGAAGGATGTCGGCGAGGATATCGACCGCAAGGCCGACGTCGTCCTTGAGCACCCGCGCGAGGTAGGCGGTTTGCTCGGACGAGGTATAGGCATTGAGGTGGCCGCCCACGGCCTCGACCTCTTCGGCGATGGCTCGGGCCGAACGCCGTTCGGTGCCCTTGAAGGCCATGTGCTCCAGAAGGTGCGAGACCCCATTGATTTCGGGGTCCTCGTTGCGCGAGCCGGTATCGACCCAGACGCCGATCGAGGTCGTCTCCAACCCGGGAATGGCGTCGGTAACCACCCGCAGGCCGTTCGGCAACGCGGTGACCTGGGCACCGACGCCGCCGGCGCGGCTTCGCCGAGGCGCCCGCGACGCGTGGGGATTGGACCGCACCATACGGCCGAACCCTATACGCCTTGGCGAGGGTGCGACAAGGCGCTTGTCAGCCGAGATAGCGTGCCTCGAGGTGGTTCTTGAAGGCGGTCGTGCCGAGCGGTTCTCCGGTCGCCCGCACGAGCAAGTCGTCCCGCGCATAACGCGCGCCGAGGCTGTGCACGTTGTCCCGCAGCCAACCGAGAAGCGGCGCGAACGAACCCTGGGATATTCCTGTGCCAATCCCGGGCTCGGCGCGCTTGGCCGCGGCGAAGAACTGGGCGGCCGCCAGCGCGCCAAGGGTATAGGTCGGAAAGTATCCGAACTCGCCGGCGAACCAGTGGATGTCCTGGAGACAGCCGTCGCGATCGTCGGGCGGCGTCAGGCCCAGCCCTTCCTTCATCGCCCGCGTCCACTCGGCGGGAATCCCGGCGACCTCCAGCGAGCCCTCGATCAGCGCCTTTTCGATGGGGTAGCGGACCATGACGTGGGCCGGGTATGTCACCTCGTCGGCGTCAACCCGGATAAGGCTGCGTTCGACATGGTTGTACAGGCGGACGATGTTTTCGCTCTCCCAGCCCGGACCCGATCCGTCCAGCATCTCGCGGATCAGGGGTGCGGCAAAGGACAGAAACTCGGGGCCGCGGCTGACCTGCATCTCGATCAACAGCGATTGGCTCTCATGCACGCTCATGCCCGCAGACTCGCCGACCGGCTGGTGACGCCAAGCCGCGGGCAGGCCGCGTTCGTACAGCGCGTGGCCGGTCTCGTGCAGCACCGCCATCACCGATTCGCTGAAGTCGTCATCGCGGTAGCGGGTGGTGATACGGACATCGTCGGGCACGCCTCCGGTGAAGGGGTGGTGGCTAACGTCGAGACGCCCGTGGTTGGTGTCGAAGCCGGCCAGAATCATCAGCCGCTCGGCCAGGCGTTGTTGCGCGGCGAGTGCGAACGGGCCGCGGGGCCGAACCGCATCCGCCTCACCCGCCTGGCGTTCCAGGATGCGCTCGGTGAGCGCGGGCAGGAAGGCGTCGAGATCGGCGAAGACGGGATCGATGGTAGCGGTCGTCGCGCCGGGGTCGTTGCCGTCGAGCAGCGCATCGTAGGGCGCCAGGCCGAACGCCTCGCCATACGCCGCGGCGATCTCGCGAACCAGCGCGACGACGGTTTCGAGCGCGGGCGCGACGGCCAAGAAGTCGTCATTCGCACGGGCCTCGCGCCAGCTCATCTCGCACGCGGCGGTGGCGCGGGCGAAGGCATCGACGAGCGTGGGCGAAAGCGCATCTGCGCGGCGCCAGCGGCGGCGCATCAAATTAAGATTCGCCGATTGCCAGTCATCGAGCTTCTCGCGCGCGGCTTCGGCCTCATCGAGAAGCTCGGCGAGCGCCGGCGAGGTGATCATCTCGTGAGCCAGCCCGTCCAGGGTCGCCAGCTGCTCGGCGCGGACCTCGGCGCCGCCCGGCGGCATCATCGTCGCCCAGTCCCAGCGCAGCATGCCCGCCGCCGCCACGACGTTCGAGTGTCGGCGAATCCTCGCCTCGAGGTCGCGGTACGCGTCCATCGGTTACTTAGCGGTGCTCGCCCTCGCCGGCATCCGCTCCCACCGCTTCGGTGGGAGCCAGTTTGAGCAAGGCTTGGCGAGCGCGTTCGCGGTCTTCGTCGCGCGCGTAGGGGAGCGTTTGCAACCGGGTGTGGGCCTGGTCCATCCCCAGCCGGCGGCCTTCGTCCATGGCCGCGCGCGCCTCGCCTATCTTGCCGAGTTCGGCCAAAACGACGCCATGAAAGACGTGGTTGGGGGCGAAATCGGGATTGCGGGCGATGCCGCGGCCGAATGCAGCGAGTGCCGCCTGGCAATCGCCCAAAACCCAATGCGCGTGGCCGAGATTGAACAGGGTGATGAATGAGTAGTGCGGGTTTAGTTGCATCGACTTCTCGATCAGCGGCAGCGCCTCGCCGGGTCTGCCCGCCCACACCAATACGTGGGCAAGATTCAGGACCCCGTCGGCGTCATTGGGATCGAGCTCGATCCAGCGCCGCGCCTCGGCAAGCGCACGTTCGTGGTCGTGGTGGCTCCACAAGTGGATGTTTCCGAGGACGCCGTGCGCGAAGGGAACGGTAGGGTCAAGCTCCAGCGCCTTTTCGGCCAGCTCCACGGCATCGCGGCCGGTTTTCTCGCCGCCGCCCCATCCGTACATTCCGGCGACGTTGCTCACTTGCGCCAGTCGGGCGTAGGCGACGGCGCAGCCGGGGTCGAGTTCGAGCACCCTTTGGAACATCGTGCGCGCGTCCTCGTTCGCTTCACGGGTCGAGCGCATCATCACTTCGCGGCCGCGCAGGAGAAGGTCGTAGGCCTCCATGTTCTCGGTGGGTTTGCGTGCCAGCTGCTTCTTTTCGCCGGCGCTTAGGCGCACCTCGAGCGCCGAGGCGATCTCCTGGCTGAGTTCGTCCTGGACCGCGAAGACGTCCTCGAGCGTGCGGTCGTAGCGCTCGGCCCACAGGTGGTGGCCGGTGGCCGCCTCGACGAGCTGGGCGGTGACGCGGATTCGCTCGCCCGCCTTGCGGACGCTGCCTTCGACGACGTAGCGCACGCCGAGCTCGGTACCCACGTCTTGCACCTTTACCGCCTTGCCCTTGTAGGTGAAGGTGGAGTTGCGGGCGATCACCAAGAGCCCCGAGAGCTTCGACAGCGTCGTGATCACGTCCTCGGTCATGCCGTCGGAGAAGTACTCCTGCTCGGGATCAGCGCTCATGTTGTCGAAGGGGAGCACCGCGACCGAGGGCGTCTCGGAAGGCACATTGAGCGTCGCGGTTGGTGCGGCTTCAGCCGCAAGGCGCACGCGGTACGCGCGGACCGGCTCGGCGATGTTCTTGACGTGCTGCGCGCCGAGGTCGTCGTAACCGACTTCGACCTTGCCTTTGACCTGATCGTAGACCGTGCCCGAGATGCACACCCCGCCGGCGTCGGCGATCTTTTCCAGCCGCGCCGCGACGTTCACGCCGTCGCCGAAGATGTCGCCGTCGGCCGCGATGACGTCGCCGAGGTTGATGCCGATGCGGAAGGCCATGCGGCGGTCGGAATCGAGCTCGGCGTTGCGTTTGCCGAGCTCGCCCTGGATCTCGACGCCACAGCGCACCGCCTCGACGGCGCTCGGGAACTCGGCCAGCAGCGAATCGCCGGCCGAGCCGACGACCCGGCCACCGCGTTCGACGATGCGGTCGTCCATCGCCCGGCGATATGCGGCCAGGGTATCCAAGGTCGCTTCTTCGTCGGCGCCCATGAGGCGGCTGTAGCCTTCGACGTCGGCGGCCAGGATTACCGCGATCTTGCGCTTGTGACCGTCTGTGCTCATCGCCGCCACCGGCGCCAGTCTAGGCGACTCGGGCTGCTGAGTCAGTCGCCCTCGTCGAGGCCCTCGGGATCGCCGACGACGACGATGATCAGCTCGTCGGGCCGGATCAGGCGGCGCACTACGCGTCGAATATCCTCGGTCGTCACCGCGTCGATGTAGCTCGAGCGGCGGTCCATGTAGTCGATGCCGAGGTCTTCCAACTGAATGGCCACCAATGAGCGGGCGATCGAGGTGTTGGAATCGAGGCGCAACGGGTAGGCCCCGTTGATGTAGGTCTTGGCGTCGCGAAGCTCGTCCTCGGTGATTCCCTCCTCGCGCAGACGCGAGAGCTCGCCCCGGATCACCTCGATCGCCTCGGCCACCCGCTCGTTCGCACTCGCCACGCCGCCGGCGACCAGGCCGGCGCGATCGAGCGTCGAGAGGTAGCTGTAGACCGAGTACGCGAGGCCGCGCTTCTCGCGAACCTCGCCGTAGAGCCGCGAGGTGAAACTGCCGCCGCCCAGCACGTGATTCATCAGATAGGCGGCGTAGAAATCAGGATCGCTGCGCTTCAGGCCGGGCATGCCGAAGCGGACCACGCTTTGCGGCACCGGCTTGCGGACGACGCTGATGCTGGCCACCGGCGCCGGCCGGGTTTCCGCAATGGTCGCCGTGCGGGCCCGGGCAGGCAGCCCCCCCAACGTGCGGTCCAAGAGCAAGCCCAGGGTTTCGGGGTCGATATCGCCGACCACGCCAACCGTGACGTTGGCGGCGGCGAACCGCTGAGCCACCGCCCCGTGCAGGTCCTCGGCTGTGATCGCGGCAACGCTTTCCGGCGTGCCGCGGCCGGGACGGCCGTAGGGGTGGTAGGGAAACGCGGTGGCGAGAAACTTTCGCCCGGCGATCTCGTCAGGATCCTCGGCGTCGCGTCGTAGGCCCGACAGCACTTGTCCGCGCACGCGCTCGACGGCGTCGGTGTCGAAGCGCGGTGCCGTGAGCGCGAGTCCCAAGAGGGCGAAAGCCTCGTCGCGATTCTCGGTCAGCGTCTTCAGGCTGGCCCAAAAGGTGTCGCGATAGGAATCGAAGCCGAGCCGAATGGCCAACTCTTCCAGGCGCCCCTGGAAGGCCTGCGAATCGAGGTCGCCGGCGCCTTCGTCGAGCAAGCCGGAGAGGAGATTGGCCAGGCCCTCTTTGCCGCGCGGATCGAGCGCGCCGCCGCCGTCGAAGGCGATCTCGACGGCGATGATGGGGATCGAATGCTCCTCGACCAGCCAGGCCTCGATACCGCCTGGGCTTTCCACCCGCTGGATATCGACCGCACCGGCGGGAAGCGCGGCGCCGAGGACGGCCAAGCATACGCCGAAGGCGCCGGCGCGCGCCGCACCGAGTCGCATCATCCGGGCTCCGCCGGCAGCAATACACCGGTCACCGAGCGCGACGGTTCCAGGACCGATCGCGCGGCGGCGTTCACCTGTTCCACGGTGACCGCGGAGATCTGCTCGGGCCAGGACTCGATCTCTTGGGGCGTCCGGCCGGTTGCCAGCCCGCGGCCGAAAATCCGGGCCGCCCCCTGAACATCGTCGCGAGCGTAGATGGCGCCGGCGACGGCCACGGTCTTGGCGCGCTCGAGTTCTTCGGCGTCCACACCCTCGTCCAGCAGCGCGGCGACAACCTCGTCGATGGCGATTTCCAGCGCCGCAACGTCGGTCGCGGCCGAGGGGATCGCATACAGGGAGAAGGAATCAAGGTCGAGCGCGCCGCCGCCGTAGTAGCTACCCGCGTGCGCCGCAACCTTTGCCTCGACGACCAGCGCGCGGTAAAGGCGCGAGGTCGTACCGCCGCCCAGGATGTCGGAAAGCAGCATCAGGGGCAGCGCGTGTTGGGTGTCGCCGCGGTTGCGCGAGGGGGCGACGTAGCGGCGGCGCCAACTCGGCCGGGCAACCCGTTCGTCGCGATACTCGACTCGGCGGGCCGCCCGGTGTGGCGGTTCCTGCGGCCGCTGCCGGGCTTCGATCGAGCGCACCGGGATGGCGCCGTAGGTGGCCTCGGCGAGCCTGCGCACGGCCTCTGCCGTGACATCCCCAGCGACCACCAAAATGGCGTTGTTGGGCGCATAGTGGGCGCGGTAGAAGCGCAGTGCGTCATCCCGATCCAATGCCCGCATCTCGTGCTCCCAGCCGATGACCGGGACGCCGTAGGGGTGGGCCATGAAGAGCGCGGCGCTGATCTGTTCGCCCCATAGCGCCTCGGGCACGTTGTCGGTGCGCGAGCGGCGCTCCTCGAGGATGACCTCGCGTTCGGTGGCCACCTGTTCGTCAGTGAGCGTCAGGTTGACCATGCGGTCGGCTTCGAGCCGCATGACCATCTCGAGCTGGTCCAGGGCGACGGTCTGGAAGTAGCCCGTGTAGTCCTGGGTGGTGAACGCGTTCTCGCGGCCGCCGTGGCGGGCGACGGCGGTCGAGAACTCGCCCGTGGGCACGTCGGCGGTGCCCTTGAACATGAGGTGCTCGAGGAAATGAGCGATCCCCGATTTGCCGGGCGGTTCGTCGGCGGCGCCGGCCTTGTACCACACCATGTGGGTGACCAGTGGCGCCCGGTGGTCGGAGATGACCACGACCTCCATGCCGTTTTCGAGCGTGAACGCCTGGGGGTTGAAGAGACCCGCCTCGAGCGGCGTCGCCGCCGACAGCGCCAGCGCGAACGCCACAAGACCGGCGGCGCCAAGGACGCCGAATGCCCGCGCGCTCGCGGTCAGAATATGTCCTCGAGTAGGGCGCGGCGACGGCGCGTGATGATCGGGGTCTCGCCCTCGGTAACCGGCCTGCCGGCGTCGGCGTTTTCGCGCAGGCGTTCGGATTCGGCCGCGGCATCCACCACCACGCCGAGTCCGTCCTCCTCGCGCCAGAACATCAGATCCTCCACGAAACTTTTGTCGCGCGAGGCAAAGGGTGAGTTCTCCTGTCGCAGGATCTCACGGATATTGGGATCACCGCCCCGGGTTCCGGCTTGATCGAGGAAAGCGAGCTCGGCCGGTGAGGGCGGCGCTTCTGTGCCGAGCTCGTCTTGATCGAGGTCGAAGAGGGCGGCCTGCGCCTGGTCGCTGGGCTGGAGCTCCTGGGGCCGCTGGGCGCCCGGCTCGGGGGGCCGGAGCGTGGCATCGGGTGGCACCACCAACGGCGCGCGCGCGACGACGGTGAACTCGTCGGGGGGGTTCTTGGTCAGTCCGAGCTGCTTGCGCGCGCCCTCGCAGGCGCTGGCGCCGGCGATTACGCCGACCAGCGCCCCGAATACCGCGAGGCGGCGCCACGTCGTTCCCAATCCAGGCTCGGTCACGGTTACTTTCTAGGCGTTCGGCGGCGTTCGAACAAGCTGTCCAAGATCAACAATCCGACACCGACGACGATTGCCGTGTCGGCGGGATTGAAGGTCGGCCAATGGAAACCTGCGAGATGAAAGTCGAAGAGGTCGGCGACCGCGCCCCAGACGGCGCGATCGTACGCGTTGCCGAGCGCGCCGCCGATGATCAGTCCGAGCGATGCCGCCGGCCAGGCGCGGTCGGTGCGGCGCAGCCAGACGACGATGCCGGCGACGATCGCCAGCGCCAAAGCGAACAGCAGCCACCGCCCCCAGGTCGTTCCAAACTCGTTGAAAAGGCTGAAGCTGACGCCCTCGTTGCGCGCGTCGACGAGGTTGAGGAAGCCCGTCACCGCGAGCCGCCCACCCGCGGCCTCGAGAACCTCGCCCAGCAGCCACTTGGCGATTCGATCCACCGCCCAAGCCGCGGCGGCAACGCCGAGTCCGAGGCGGAGCATCACTCGGCGGTCGCCGGCGACAGGTCCGCGATTGCCGTCGCGCAGCGTTGGCAGATCTCGCCCGAATCGGGCGAGTCTTGAGGCCGGGAGACCTCGGCCAGAACCTGCCAGCAGCGCTGGCACTTGGTCCCCGCGGCCGGCGCGACGACCACTGCGACGTCGGGCACCTCGGCCAGCGTGAAAGCGCCGGCCGGTGGCGCCTCGTCGATCAGGTGCGCCGCCGAGGTGATAGCGATCTCGGCCAGATCGACACCGGAAAGGGCCGTTGCGTAAGGCTCGGCGGCGTACACCACGACCTGCGCCTCGAGGCTCGAGCCGATACGTTTGTCGCGCCGCTCGACCTCGAGCGCGCCGGTAACCACCCGCCGCAGGGCGCGAATCGTCTGCCATCTCTCGGCCAGTGCGGGGTCCCGCCAGTTTGCCGGCGTCTCGGGGAAGAGCCGGAGATGGACGCTTTCCGCGCCGCCGCCGGCACGGTTGAGCCAGGCCTCCTCGGCGGTGAAACAAAGCACCGGCGCGAGCCACGCCGTAAGATGCGAGAACAGTGTGTCAAGCACAGTGCGGGCGGCGCGGCGTCGCGGCGAGTTCAGGCGGTCGCAGTAGAGCGAATCCTTGCGCACGTCGAAATAAAACGCCGAAAGCTCGGCGGTGCAGAAGTTGTAGAGCGCGGTGAACAGGGCGTGGAAGTCGAAGTCCTCGCACCAGCGCCGAACCTTGCCGTCGAGCTCGGACAACCGGTGCAGCACCCAGCGCTCGAGCTCCGGCATCTCGGCGTGGTCGAGCCGCTCGTTGGCCGAGAAACCGGTGAGGTTGCCGAGCAAGAATCGAAGCGTATTGCGCAGCCGGCGATAGGAATCGACGTGGTGGCGGACGATGTCCGAGCCGATCCGCAGATCCTCGGTGTAATCACTGGCCGCGACCCAAACCCGCAGGATCTCGGCCCCGAAGGTATCCGAGATCTCCTGCGGGGCGACGACGTTGCCGAGCGACTTCGACATCTTGCGGCCCTGCTCGTCGAGGACGAAGCCGTGGGTCAGCACCGCCTCGAACGGCGCCCGCCCGCGCGTCCCGCAGGCCTCGAGCAGCGAGGACTGGAACCAGCCGCGATGCTGGTCGGTGCCTTCGAGATAGAGCGAGGCCGGCCAGGCCAGGCTTTCGACGTCCTCGAGGACGAAGCTGTGGGTGGCCCCGGAATCGAACCAGACCTCGGCGATATCGCGGACCATTTCGTACTCGGCGGCGTCATGCTCAGCGCCAAGAAAACGCTGCGCCTCGCCCGCGAACCACGAATCCGAGCCCTCGGCCGCGAAAGTCTCGACGATACGCGCGTTGACCGCCGGGTCGCGCAGCGGCTCGCCGCTGTCGCGGCGCACGAACAGCGGGATCGGCACGCCCCAGGCGCGCTGGCGCGAGAGCACCCACTCGTTACGGTTCTCGACCATCGCCTGGATGCGGTTGCGGCTCGCGGCGGGTACCCAGCGCACCCCCTCAACGGCGCGAAGCGCGACCTCCTTGAGGCCGGTTTCGGTCATCGAGATGAACCATTGCGGCGTGTTGCGGAAGATCAGCGGCTTCTTGGAGCGCCACGAATGGGGGTAGTCGTGTACGACGCTGCCCTTGGCCAGAAGCGCGCCGGCCGCCTCGAGCGCGGTAGCGACGTCGCCGTCTACCTCGAACACGCTGCGCTTGGCGAACAGCGGCACGTCGTCGTGGTAGCAGCCGTCGGCGTCGACCGTCGAGGGCGCCTCGAGGCCGTTCGCCGAGCCCAGGATGAAGTCGTCGGTGCCGTGGCCCGGCGCGATATGGACCAGCCCGGTACCCTGGTCCATGGCGACGAAGTCGGCGCCGAGAACCACGACGTCAAAGTCGTAGCCGTGCCCGCGCAGGGGGTGGGCGCAGCGCGTGCCGATCAGGCTTTCGCCGGGCAGCCGCGCGCGAATTTCGTAACCGACAATCCCGGCCTTGGCGCACACCGCCGCGATCAGCGATTCCGCGAGGATCACGAATTCGCCCACGCGGGCCCGCGATCCCTCGGCCACCGCCGTAACCTCTACGCGCGCGTAGCTATGTTTGGGGCCGACCGCGACCGCGCGGTTGCCCGGGATCGTCCACGGGGTCGTCGTCCAGATGACTAGGCTCGAGCCCGCCAACTCGGGGTCCGCGGATTCGGACAGCACCGGAAAGCGGACGTGGATCGTGGTCGAGTTGTGCTCGTGGTATTCGACCTCGGCCTCGGCCAGCGCGGTTTGCTCGGCCACCGACCACAGCACCGGCTTGGCGCCGCGGTAGAGCGCCCCGCTCATCAGGAACTTGAGCACCTCGGCGGCGATCTGCGCCTCGGCCGCAAAGGACATCGTGGTGTAGGGGTTGGCCCAGTCGCCCTCGACGCCGAGGCGGCGGAACTCCTCGCGCTGGACTTCGATCCAGCGCTCGGCGAAGGCCCGGCATTCGGCGCGGAACTCGGCCAACGGCACCTCGTCCTTGGCCTTGCCTTGCTCGCGGTAGTCTTGCTCGACGCGCCACTCGATGGGCAGGCCGTGGCAATCCCAACCGGGTACGTAGTTGGCGTCCTTGCCCATCATCTGCTGCGAGCGGTTGACGATGTCCTTGAGGATCTTGTTCATCGCCGTGCCGATGTGGATGTGGCCGTTGGCGTAGGGAGGCCCGTCGTGGAGGATGAATTTCTCGCGCCCACGAGAATCCTCACGCAGCTTCTCGAACAGCCCGAGGTCCCGCCACTGCTCGAGGATCCGCGGCTCGAGCGCGGGCAGCCCCGCCTTCATCGGGAAGGAGGTCTTGGGCAGGAAGATCGTCGAACGGTAGTCGCCGCTCACGACCGCGCCCTCTGGTGCGCCCGAGGCGCCGGCTGAGATTCAGCCTCGGCGAGCATGCCGTTCGTCCCGGCGAGGGCTTCGCGGGCGGCGTCACAATCGGCGGCGATCTGGGCGCCCAGTGTGGCCGCGTCGGCGAAGGTTTGGTCGTCTCGGACGAAGTCGACCAAGGCCACGCGCAGGCGTCGTCCGCGAAGCTCCCCGGTGAAATCGAAGATGTGCGCTTCGAGCGCGATGTCGCCGCCGCCGAAGGTCGGGCGGGTTCCGACATAGGCGACGCCGTCGCGCCACGCGGGCTCGGATGCCACGGCGATGCGGGCCGCGTAGATGCCCAGCCGAGGGCGGAAGCCGCGCCCGAAATCGAGGTTGGCGGTGGGGAAACCGAGCGCCGCACCACGGCCCTCGCCCGGGCGCACGCGCCCTTCCACCTCCCAGGGGCGCCCAAGCAGCGCCGCGGCTTCGACGGGACGACCGGCGGCGAGCGATTCGCGCACCCGGCCGGAAGCGAAGATCTCGCCCGCCTCGCCCACCGGATCGAGGATGGTCAGGCCAAACCCTCCGGCCTTGGCCAGCCGGCCCAGGAGGTGGCGGTCGCCCGTGCGCCCGCGGCCAAAGACGAAATCATGACCGACAACGACGTGGCGCGCGGCCAGCCGTTCGACCAAGATCTGGTTCACGAAGTCAGGGGCTTCGGTCGCCGCCATTGCCGCGTCAAACCGCATGACGAACAAATACTCCACTCCGAACTCGGCGATCGTCCGCGCCTTGGCGCGAAACGGCATCAGCCGGAATGGCGGGGCCTGTGCCTGGAGTATGGTGCGGGGATGGGGCTCGAAGGTGAGCACCGCCGGCGGCGCGCCAAAGCTCAACGCGAGCTTTCCGGCCTCGGCGATCACCGCCTGGTGCCCGCGATGGACGCCGTCGAAGTTTCCGATCGCCACCACCGCCCCGCGCGCCGCCTCCGGCGGGCCGCTGGAATGCCGAATGATGCGCATACGAATAACGTCCCAAGAAGGCCGGCCGCGGCCAGGGCGGCGACCCGCGACGCCCGCTCGGGCGCAACGATGCGCGGATGAGAGATGCCCCTCGCGATCGAGCGGCGCACTATAACCAAGCGCCGGTAGCCCGGCAAGACGAGGCCAGGGTGTGAGTTTACCGATTCTTCAGCACCCCGCGCCTAGACTTCGGGCTGGCGTAGGGCTGGTGAGTGGGCATGAATATCGACGGCCTGTCCGGCAACATCTCCGAGTTGGTCGACCTCCTCCGCTCTGAGCGGGAGGCCCCCGTTTCCCTCACCGACATCGCTTCGGTCACCGAGGTGCTGATCGCCTGCATGGAGCGTTATTTCGCTACGGTCAACTCCAGCATGTACCGCGAAATACAGGACCTTGCCGACCACATCGCCAAGGCCAAGGGCGATATTTCGCGCGCCCAGCCCAACGAGATCAAGTCCGAGCGCATCCCGCGCGCCGGCAAAGAGTTGGGTGCGATCGTGCAATCGACCGAAGGCGCCACGAACGCGATCATGGAGGCTGCCGAGGAGATCATGGCTTCAGGCTCCGCCAACGGCGGTGGCGACCGCGAGGCGCAGATCGAGGGTGCCTGCATGCGTATCTTCGAGGCGTGCTCGTTCCAGGATGTAACCGGCCAGCGCATCTCCAAGGTCGTGGATACGCTCACCTTCATCGACGAACGCCTCGACACACTCCTCGAAGCGTACGGCGGGGTCGCCGATTCGGCGCCGGTCACCGAGGAGGTGGAGGACCCGCTGTTGAACGGCCCTCAACTCGAGGGCGAGGGAATCAGCCAAGACGACGTGGATTCGATGTTCGGAGAGAGCGAATCGGCGGCATCGGCCGATATTCCGCCACCGCAACCTCCCGCCGGCAACCTGAGCGACGGTGCCGAATCCAAGAACACCCAAGCCGAGATCGACAGCCTGTTCGACTGAGCCGACGCCCGTCCGCTGCCCCGCCTAGCTTGCACGGCACTCCTCCAGCCCCTATAAACGACAGCGACGGTTCCCGAGAGGGACCAGAGGGAATGCGGTGCGGTTCGGCGTTTGCCGGATCAAAGCCGTGGCTGCCCCCGCAACTGTGGGCGGTGAGCCTGCGTCCATCAAGTGCCACTGGGAAACTGGGAAGGCGGGACGCGGGCGGTGATCCGCAAGCCAGGAGACCTGCCGTCGAAGTCGTCACCCAACCGGTGGACGGGGATTGCCAGCGGTGCGGACTCCGCAGCGGTGACGAGAGCGCCGCGAAGTCGATGTGGGAGTCGGCGGGTGAGTGTTGTCGTCTACACGTCTGAGATATCACCAAGGCCCGATCTTTCGGGTGGGTCGCGGCACGTGCGCCGTGTCCGTAGGCTCGCGTCGACTTGGTGGCGCTCGAGTTCGGACCTCAAAACCGACGGAGCCCTACCATGCTGTACCCGAGCCGCGCGACCTGTCTCGCCGTCATATTCATCGCCCACGCCATCGCCGCGGCGCCGGGCCTGGCCCAGGAGGCGACCCGCCTAGAGGAAGTCGTTGTCACCGCGACCCGACTTCCCACCCCGATCGAAGAGGTGGCGAGCGCGATTAGCGTCATTACCCGGGCGGACATCGAGCGTCACCAGTACCAGACCCTGGAGGAGGCGCTAACCGCCGCGCCTGGTCTCGCCGTGGTCCGTCTCGGCCCGGCGGGCACCATAACCTCGGTGTTCACGCGCGGGACCGAGTCGAACCACACCCTGGTGCTTCTTGACGGCATCGAGATTGGCGATCCCAGCACCGCAGACGGCGCCTTTGATTTCTCCAACATCTTGCTCGATGACGTCGAACGTATCGAGATGGTGCGGGGGCCGCATTCGACGCTGTATGGATCCGACGCCTTGGGCGGCGTCGTCAACATCATCACGCGGCGTGGCGCTGGTCCCTTGCGGGCCCGTGTCGGGTTCGAAACGGGCTCCCAACGTACCTTTATCGAGCGCGCCGGCGTGAGCGGTTCGCAGGGGCCGATGAGCTACCGGATCAGCGCGCAGCACTACCTCAGCGATGGCGAATCGGTCACGGCGTCACGGCTGCGCCCGGCGGGGTCCGCCGACGAGGACGATGGGTACGAGAACGCCACCGTCTCGGCGCGAGTCGGCTTTGACACCGAGCTCGTCGATATCGACTTGGTGGCCCGCTATCTCGATACCGAGGTCGAACTCGACAACTCGGCCGAGGATCCCGACAACGAGGCGAACACCTGGCAGCGCTTCGGGCGTGCCCAGGCCTCGTTCAACCTCTTCGACGGGATGCTCGAGAACCGCCTTGGCGTGGCCTACACCGACTACAACCGCAAGAACCTCGATTTCGCCGATTCCCTGTCGGCCGCTTTTTCGGTCGCCAGCAACAACGGAGACAAGCTCAAGTTCGACTGGCAGGGCGATATCCACGCGTTCGCCAACCACGTGATCACTCTGGGCTTCGAAAGCGAGGACGAAAAGGCTGAATCGGCGTCTTCGTTCTCCAGCGGCTTTGTTTCGGTGACTGACGAGAACGCGCGAACCAACGCCGGTTTTGCGCAGATCCAGTCGCGCTTCGGCGAATCGCTCTCGAGCGCCGTCGCGGTGCGCGCCGACGATCACGAGCGTTTCACGACCGAGATCACCTGGCGCGCCTCCGCCGTCTATCGCCTGCCGTCGTTTGGCACACGCCTGAAGGCCGCCTACGGCACCGGATACAAGGCCCCGACGCTGCAACAGCTGTTCGGCGCCAATGACTTCGCGGGCATCGGGATCTTCGTCGGCAATCCGGACCTCGAGCCCGAGACCAGCACCGGCTTCGACGTCGGTGTCGAGCAAAACCTCCTCGAGGGCTGCTTGCAGGCGGGCCTTACCTATTTCGAGATCGACATCGAAGACCTGATCGCATTCACACCCACCTTTACCTCGTTGTTGAACCAAGATCGCGCCGATATTTACGGCGTCGAGGGCTTTGCGGCTCTGGCGCTCGGTCCCCGACTCTCGGTGCGGGCGGACTACACCTACACCCGGTCCGAGGATGGGACCGGCGGCGATCTATTGCGTCGGCCGAAGCACAAGTTGAGCCTCGACGCCGACTGGCGCCCGCGCGAAGCGCTGGTGTTCACGGCGGGCGCCGTCTTCATCGGTGGGCGCACCGACATCGACGCGGTGACCTTCGCCCGCACGAAGACACCGAGCTATCAGGTCGCGCGGCTCGGCGCCTCACTCGGGTTGAGCGAGGCCTGGACCTTGTTCGGGCGTGTCGACAACGTACTCGACAAGGATTACGAGACCGCGGACGGTTTCCGGGGACTGGGGCGCTCGGTGCTGGCCGGGCTTCGCTGGCGAATGTGACGGCATGTCGCGCGCCTTTCTCGCGGCCGCGATTGCGCTGCTGGCGGTGATGCCGCCGGCGGCGGCGAACCGCAGCGCATCGTCTCTCTCAACCTGTGCGCGGACCAACTTGTCTTGCAACTGGCCGAGCCCGAGAACATCGCCTCGGTCACTCACCACGCCGCCGATCCCGAGCTCTCGTATATGGCGGACGCCGCTGCGGGGATCACTCCCAACCGCGGCCGCGCCGAAGAGGTGGTGGCGCTCGATGCCGACCTCGTCTTCACCGCGGCGCCCTCGGCGAAGCCCACGGTATTCATGCTGCGTCAACTTGGCATTGAGGTGGTCGAATTGGCGCTTGCCGAGAGCATCGAGGGAGTGCGCGATCTGGTGCGCCGCGTTGCGGCGCTGGTCGGCGAGGAGGCCCGAGGCGAGGTCGTGATCGCAGAGATGGACGCTCGCTTTGCCGCGATCGCGGCGCCACCTGGGCCGCGGCCGCGGTTGGCGGTGTTTCAAGCCAGGGGCCACACCGCGGGCCCGGGCACCTTGATCGACGAGGTCGTCCGGATGGCCGGGTTCGACAACGTCGCCACCGAGCTGGGGGTCGCGGGCGCCGGATACCTTGGCCTCGAGGCCCTGGTGCTGGCCCACCCCGATATGGTGGTGCTCTCGGGCTACCGCAGCGATCAAGCGTCGTTGGCGGTCCAGCTGTTCGACCATCCGGCGCTGCGCACGCGGAGGGACATTGCGGTCGTGGCGATGCCGGTCGCTCTATGGCTGTGCGCCACCCCGGCGATCGCCGCCGCGGCGGAGCGGCTGGCCGGTGCGCGGGGTGGCTCGTGAGTCGGCAATGGCAGCTCAACACCGCGCTTGCGATGCTGACCCTCGCCGGCATCGCAATCTCGATCTTCAGCGGCCGGGCCGCCGCGCCGCTTGCGCAGGCGATGACGGCGCTGCTCTCGGACGACGCCACGGCGCTCGGCTTGGTGATGCAGGAAATTCGACTGCCGCGCGCGATTCTCGGGGCGCTGGTGGGCGCCACGCTTGGGCTTGGCGGGGCCGTGCTGCAGGGGCTGCTGCGCAACCCCTTGGCCGAGCCGGGACTGATCGGAGTTTCCTCGACTGCCGCGCTGGGCGCCGCGGTCATGTTCTACACCGGCCTGGCGGCATTGTTCCCGCTCGCCTTGCCGCTTGGGGGGATGGCGGGCGCGTTGGCCGCGGCGGTGCTGATCCAGACCCTGGCCGGCCGCAACTCCAGCGTCTTGATGCTGATCCTCGCGGGCATCGCGGTCAACGCGATGGCCGGGGCGCTGATTGCGCTGGTGCTCAATCTGGCGCCGAGCCCGTACGCGGCGCTGGAGATATTCTTCTGGCTCTTGGGCTCGCTGGCCGACCGCAGCTTCACCCACGTCGTGCTGGCGCTGCCCCTGATGGCCATAGGTTGGGCACTGATGGCGGGGCAGGGTCGGGCGCTAGACGCGCTGAGTATCGGCGAAGAGACGGCGGCAAGCCTGGGCGTGAACATCGTCGCGCTGCGCGCCCGCCTGATCGCGGGCATCGCACTTTCGGTCGGCGCGGCGGTGGCGGTCAGCGGGGTCGTCGGCTTCGTCGGCCTGGTGGTGCCGCATCTGCTCAGGCCGCTGGTCGGGCACCAGCCCTCGCACCTGTTGCTGCCGAGCGCGCTCGGCGGCGCGGTGCTGACGCTGGCCGCCGATTCCGCGGTTCGGCTGTGGTGGTCGGGACCCGAGCTCAGGCTCGGCGTCGTCACGGCGCTGATCGGCGCACCCTTCTTTTTTGCGCTGCTGTTGCGCACCCGGCGGGCCCTCACGTGAGCCTGATCCGTGCCGAGGCGGTGGCGGTGGCGAGGAACGGTCACGCGATCCTTGACGGGGTGGCGATCAGCGCGGCCGCGGGCGAGGTGGTGGGTTTGATCGGGCCCAACGGGGCGGGCAAGTCGACGCTGATGCGGATCATGTGCCGGCTTCAGCAGCCCGACGCGGGCGAGGTGTTGATCGAGGGCCAGGATGCGCGCGAACTCGATCGGCGCCGGCTGGCCCGGACCATCGCCTATCTCGCCCAGGGCGCCGATTGCCATTGGCCGCTCAGCGTCGAACGAGTCGTAGCGCTGGGCCGGCTGCCGCACCTCGGCCCCTGGCAGCGGCCCCGCGCCGAGGACGCTCGCGCCGTCGCCGAGGCCATGCACGAGGCCGACGTCTCATCGCTTGGCAGCCGCTCGCTCGATACCCTGTCGGGAGGCGAACGGGCCCGCGCACTGCTTGCCCGAGCGCTTGCGGTTAAGGCCCCGGCGATGCTCGCCGATGAGCCGGTCGCACAGCTCGATTCCTACCACCAGCTGCAGATCATGGAGGTCTTCCGCCGGCGCGCTGCCGCCGGTGCGGCGGTGGTCATCGTCCTTCACGATTTGAGCCTGGCCGCCCGCTTTTGCGACCGGCTGGTTCTCTTGTGCGCCGGCCGCTCGATCGCGACCGGGGCCCCTGAGCGCGTCCTCGCGCCGGCAAACCTCGAAGCCGCGTACGCGATCCGCGCGGTCTATGGAAGCCACGAGGGCACCTCCTTCATCGTGCCGTGGGCGCGCGCCGATGCCTCGCCAGAGGACGGTTCACGATGATTGCCCGCGGTCTGGTTCGTGCAGTCGCCGCGTCGATCTTTTTGCATGGCGCCGCCGCCGCGGTGACGGTCGCGTGGGATCGCTCGCGCCCCGACGATGCGGACGCGGCCGAGGGGCTGAGCGTCATCGTCGACGTGGTGTGGCTGGCGGCACCCGAGGCGGCCGCGGCCAGCCGTCCTGCGGGGCCGACGTTGGTGCCGAGGACGGCGTCGGAGGCCGCGATCGTCACCGCTTCGGCGGAGGTCACCGTGCCCGTGGAGGTCTCTGAAACCGTGCTGGCACCGCTCGAGCGCACGGCCGACCTTGTACGTGGGGCTAGGGAGGAGGCCGCACTGGCGCCGGGGCCGGCGGCGGAGATTTCGGCACCTGACCGGCAAGTGCTGGGCCCGGCCGCCACCGCCTCGCCGCAGGCAAGCGCACATACCCCGGCCGCCGCGGGCGGAGCATCGTATCTTGCGGCCGCGGCGCCCTCGTCACGCGCAGCCGCACATACCCCAGCGGCGGCGGTGGCCGCCTCGGCCTCGACGGTCGAAGCGCTAAAGGCATCGCGCCAGCAAACCGCGGCCGTGGTGGTTTCCGCGGCGGGCTCGGGAACCACTGCGGTGGCCGGCGACGCGGGGCCGATGTGGGTTCCCGCCGGTCGCGGCAACGCCCGGCCAAACTACCCGCTGCTGGCGAGGCGGCGCGGGCTGGAAGGCCGGACCCTGCTGAGCGTCGAGGTGCTGACCTCGGGCGAGAGCGGGGCGGTCGCGGTGATTTCGAGCTCCGGGCACACCGTACTGGACGCGGCCGCGCTTGCCGCGGTTCGCCGCTGGAAGTTCGTGCCGGCCGGCGATGTTGCTCTTGAGGCCGCCGCGTTCATCGAGGTGCCGGTCAGTTTCCGACTCCTCGATTAGCTCCGCGCGTTCCCCCAATATATGGTATCGGCGCCGCTGACGCGCACGACACTTGGTGGGTCTAGATGGAGTGTCGGAATGTGTGCTGTATGCCACATGCTGTGGGCGCTACCAGATAGCGGATATTTCTTGACAACGGCCGCAATATGTAGCGGTAATGATCCCGATCCGCGCTCGCGCGGTTTAGGTGGCATAACGCACCGTCGAGGGAAACAATGCCGGAAGTATGGGATAGGGCGAAACGTTGGATAGGCCAAATCACCGAGGCTGGCCTGATGCTCGTGGCCTTGGGTATTGTTCTGCAGATTCTGTTCGGTCGCACGGTATCCTTCATCACCGGCGACATCATCGGCAATCTGATGCTGATCATTCAGGGTCTTGGAGACAACGGTTTGGTTGGTTTGATCGCCTTGGCGATCATTATTTGGCTGTTTTGGCGTAGGCAACCGAGCTAGGCCGGCGCCGCTCGGGCGCAGGCTCGGCTAATGCGGGGGACGCGGGGCCCCCGCTGCCGCGCTCGGGCATGAACGGTGGCCGCAGACAGCAGCCGGCGGGCCGTTGATTCGGAGCCTCGCAAGGGCCATGTATCCGTTGTGGCGGACCAGTAGACCGGTTTCGTGGCCCAGGCCCTGCGACGAAAGCTCACCACCATCCTCTCCGCCGACGTGGCTGGCTATAGCCGGCTCATGGACGAGGATGAAGTGGCTACCGTGGAGACCCTGCGGTCCTACCGCGAAGCAATCGACGGCTTTGTCGAGCGTCACAGGGGCCGCCTTGTGAGCACCGCGGGCGACGGCCTGCTGGCCGAATTCGACAGCGTCGTCGAAGCGGTGCAATGCGCCGCCGAGGTTCAGCGCGAGCTCGGCGTCCGCAATGAGCGGGTTGCCGAGGCGCGCCGAATGGCGTTTCGGATCGGCATCAACCTCGGCGACGTCATCGTCGAGGACGACGACATTTTCGGCGAGGGCGTGAATGTAGCGGCACGGCTCCAGACCTTGGCCGAGCCCGGCGGAATCTGTATCTCGGGGACGGTCTTCGATCAGGTACGGAACAAGCTCACGCTCGGCTACGATTTTCTCGGAGCGCAGGCGGTCAAGAACATCGCCGATCCGGTGCCGACCTACCGTGTGCTCCTGAGCGGTGGCGTCGAAGCCGCGCCGCCGCGGCCGCACGGCGAAGCCAGCACCGCGGGCGAGGGTAAGGACAGGGACAAGGCGGTTCGCTCCTTCCGCCGCCTGGCCTCCCAGTTCGCGGTGATCCTGGGCGCATTGTTCATCGTCAATCTGATCACCGACCCTGGCGACTTGTGGGTGGTGTGGCCGGCGTTGGGCTTGGGCACCGTTCTCGCCTTCGCGGCGCTGCGCGCGTTTGGCGAGGCGCGACCCGGCCGCACCGGCCGCGCGCACCGGTTCAAGCTCGGCGAAGTGAAGGGCGATTTGGTGGTCACCGAAAACACCCGCATGGTAGGCCAGATCGGAGGCCATGCAACAGTCGCCCGCGGGGTTAGCCTGAGGCTCCTGGGCCAGATCGGCGGCGACCTGACCATCGAGCCCGGCGCCGTCGCCTCGGTGGTCGGACAGATCAACGGCGATGTCCTGAACCATGGCGGCATCCTGCGCCACATCGGGCATCTCGTCGGCATGGAGAAGCAGGTCGCCGCCGAAGAAGCCGGGGACCCGGGCGAGCCCGGCCGCAGCGGCGCCTGAGCGCGAGCGCAGCGCGCTCGGAAGCACCCAAACATGCACATTCTGTACGTTCTGCAGTCCGCCGTGGCCGGCTTCCTGATGCCGGTACAGGCAGGCATCAACGCCCAGCTGCATCGCGAGGTCGGCCACCCGATCGGCGCGGCGTTCGTTTCGTTCTTCGTCGGCACCGTCGCGCTCGCGATCATCTACGCGGTCCTCTACCTCGGCGCGCGGGCGCCGGCGCCGGCACTCGCCAAGTTCGTCACGGCGCCCTGGTACCTCGTCTACTCGGGTGGCCTGATTGGCGCCTTCGCGGTCTTCACCATGCTTACGCTGGCCCCCAAGCTGGGCGCCAGCGTCCTGATCGCGAGCTTCCTGACCGGGCAGATGATCGCCTCGGTGGCGCTCGACCACTATGGGATTCTGGGCTATGCCGAGCACCCGGTGAACCTATGGCGGGCCCTCGGCGTGGCCTTCCTGATCGCCGGGGTCTTCCTCATCCGGCGCTTTTGACGAAAGGAATTGTCGGACATGGCGAGCGAAACCCTGGCGCGGATGCGCGCCAACCCGACCCTTCGCGGCGCCATCGTGGCGCCGGCGCTAATCGCGACGATCTTCGTTCTCTTCAATCTTACCGGCGCGGTCGACCCGCAGACCGCGGTCGGCGCCATGCGGCTGGGCGTCGTCAATCTCGATCAGGGCGCGACCGGCCCGGCGGGTGAGATTCGACTCTCCGAGCAGATCCTCCAAGGTCTGGGCGGCCGCGCGCCGTTTGCGGTGATGCCGTTCGAGGCCGAAGCCGCCGCCAGCGGCGCCTTGGACGCGGGCCAGGTCTTCGCCGTTCTCGTCGTTCCCGAGGACTTCACCCGTGCCGCGCTGGGCGGCGCGCCGGTGGCGGCCCGGATTCTCATCTCCGAGCATCTCAGTGCGGCCGAGGTGCAGCTCGGCGCTTCGCTGCCGGCGACGATCGAGGCCAATCTCGGCACCGCCGTGACGATGGCGCGTCTCGCCGTGGCCGCACGTATCCAAGGGCCGCCGGGCCCGCCCCCGGTCACCGTCACCACCGAGCCGCTTCATGTGGCCGCCAATGCCCGCATGCGTATCGCGCCGGTCATCCTCATGTTCGCCGGTGGCCTGGGCGGCCTGATCGGCACGATCTTGCTTCACATGGCGACGCGCGGCCGGATCCCGCGCGGCGCTTTTGCCGGCGTGGCGCTGGTGCGCACCGCGCTCCCCGTGGTGGCGACCGGGCTCTCGAGCTTGCTCGGTGTGGTCATGGTCGGGCTCGCCACCGAGGTCTGGGCCGATTTCGTCACGCTCTGGCTCTATGGCTGGCTGGTCGCGGGCATGTTCATGGTGGGTCTGGTCGGATTGTTCTCGCTGCTCGGTTTCTTTGGGGTGATCGTCGGCCTGCCGCTGGTCTTCTATCAGGGCTTGGCGGCAGGGGCGCTGGCGGCGGCGGCCCGGTCGTGGGTGTCGTGGATCAACGACGTGGTGCCGCTGCCCGAGATCCTCGTGGGCTGGCGCGCGATCCTGATCGGCGGCCCGGAGGGTGCGATGCCGATAACGGAGGTGATTGTCGTGCTGGTTGTTGGGGTGGCGCTGATCTGGGTGGCCACCGGTCTCCACGCGGCGTTGCGCCCGGCGGGCGCGCCGGCGGAGACCTGAGCCAACTCAGTCGCGCCACCGCCGGTGTAGCCATAGCCACTGTTCGGGGCGTTCGCGGACCCAGCCCTCGAGAACCGCGTTGACGCGGCACATGATCGAGTGGGCGTCGTCCCCCTCGGCGCCGCGTGCCGGCAACTCGAGCGGCGGGTACACGGTCAAGCGGAAGCGCGCGCCCCCAAGACGTTCGACGCGGACCGGTACCACCGCGCAGCCGTGCAAACGGGCGAGAGTGGCGAGCGCCGGTGCGGTCATGGCGTCGTGGCCGAAGAACGGCACCGCGATCCCCTCGTTGAACTTCTGATCGACGAGAATGCCGAGGTGGCCGCCGTCGCGAAGCGCGTTGGTGATCTGGCGCGCCCCACGCTGTCCTTTCGGGGCGTGCGCCCCACCGGTCGGCGCGCGCGCCGCGGTTACGATGCGCTCGACGCCCGCGTTGTTGGCGCGTCGGTAGATGTAGTTCACCACCAGACCGCGCTGCGCCGCGCCGAGGGGGGCGATCTCCCAATTGGCGAGATGGCCGCCAAAGAAGATGCAGCCGGCGCCGGCATCGTTCAGGCGTTCGAGGATCTCCGTCCCCACCACCTCGACGCGCCCGCCTTCGGCGTAGCAATCGATGCTGCCGAGGTGGGGGTATTCCGCGGCGACCCGACCAAGGTTGTCCCACATGCCACGAACGATGCGCTCGATCTCGAACCTGTCCTTGTCGGGGAAGGCGCGGCGAAGGTTGTCTCGCGCCCGCCGCGAAACCGGCAGGCGCGGGCCCAGATTGCGGGCCACGAATCCGCCGAGGCGCGAGGCGCGGTCGATGGAGAGCCAGCCGAACGCCGCGAATGCGCTCCACACCAGCGCCGTCTCCACGAGCCGGCGCAGGGCTTTGATCATTGTTCGATCACGGGGCCGAGCAAGTGATCGAGCGCGTCGGCCCGCTCGAACTCGAGCTTGATCGTCACCACCTCGACCATCGCCCGCGCCCCGAACGGCAGCCGCACCGCGTCCTTTGCGGTGGTCACCAGGCGAGCGCCGGCGGCGTTCGCCTGCTCGGCCATCAGCATGATCTCATCGGGGTCGAACTCGTGGTGATCGACGAAACCGTGCGCGGCGACCAGCCGGCAGCCGCTGGCGCGCAAGGTGTCGAAGAACTTGCTCGGCCGACCGATGCCCGCGAAAGCGACCACGTCGCTATCGGCGAGCCACGCGGTCTCCGGCCCGGGGATCAAACGCGCACGCAACACCGGGAGCCCGGAGACGGCGGCCAGGCCGGGGCCGCGGGTCCGGCCCGTGGGATCGTCGATGACCACGACCGCGTCGGCGCGCGCGAGCCCCGTGCGCGGCGGTTCGCGCAACGGACCGGCCGGAATCAAGTGCCCGTTGCCCAACGGGCAGCCGGCGTCGACGACCACCAGCGAAAGGTCCTTGTGAAGTGCCGGATTCTGGTGGCCATCGTCCATTACGACGATATCGGCACCCGCGCCCGTGGCCGCTCGGGCGACGCTCGGGCGATGGCGGCCGACCCAGGTCGGCGCGCTGGCCGCCAGCAAAAGCGCCTCGTCGCCGACCGCGTGGGCATCGTGTCGCGCGGGATCCACGCGCGTGGGCCGCTTGACGGTCCCGCCGTAGCCGCGAGAGATGTAGTGCACCGCCCGGCGCCGCGCCCGGAGCCACTCGCCGAGCGCGAGTGCCGTCGGCGTCTTGCCGGCGCCGCCGGCGGTCAGATTGCCAACGCACACCACCGGCACCGCGGCGTGCCACGGCCGGACCAGCTTTCGGCGCAGCGCGCCGGCGCCGGTGTAGGCGAAGCCGAGCGGGCTCAACAGTGTCGGCATCACGCGATGGCCGGAGTTCCAGAACTCAGGCGCGCGCAAGGGTGAGTCCCTCGTCAGCGGGCAAGTACGGTGCGATCTCGGTGAACACGTCGTCCAGAATACCCGCGTGCGCCGCGGCAACCCGCGCCGCCGCCTCGGCCCGTCGCGAGCGCTCGGTTTCGTCGGAGAGAAGCGCTGCCAGGCTATCGCCAAGTGCGCTTTCGTCGGCTACCGCTTCGCCGCCGCCGGCGGTCGCAATCGCGCCGGCGATCTCGGCAAAGTTCTCCATGTGGCAGCCAAACACGAGCGCGCAGCCGAGGCGCGCGGGCTCTAGCGGGTTGTGTCCACCGTGGGGCACCAGCGAGCCGCCCACCAGGACGATCCCGGCGAGCCGGTAGAACAGGCCAAGCTCGCCAAGGGTATCGGCGAGGTAGACCTCGGTTTCGGGCGTCGGTGTCTCGCCGGCGTGCCGCCGGGCGACCGTCAGACCGCGGGCCCGGAGCATTCGGGCGATCTCGGGTCCGCGCTCGGGGTGACGGGGCACGATCACCGTGAGGAGGCCCGGACAGGCAGCGCCCAATCGCTCATGAGTCGCGGCGGCTATTTCTTCCTCCCTCGGGTGGGTGCTTGCCGCGAGCCACATGGGCCGTCCCGAGCACGCCTTTTCCAAGGCCGCGAGGTCCGCTTCGCTCGCCGGCAGCGGCGGCGCCGCCCACTTTAGGTTACCGACGCATTTGACATTCGGAGCGCCCAGCGCGGTAAGGCGCGCGGCCTGTGACTCGTCCTGGGCGAGGCACAGGGAGAAGGCGTCGAGAAGGCGCCGGGCGGTGCGTGGAAAGCGGTTCCAGCGAGCCGCCGAGGTCTTCGAGACTCGTCCGTTGACGAGGACCATCGGTACGCGCCGCGCCGCAGTCCCGGCGATCATGTTGGGCCACAGCTCGGACTCGACCCAGAGCGCCAGATCGGGCCGCCAATGGTCGAGGAACCGGCGCACTGCAACCGGGGTATCGGCGGGCGCGTATTGGTGGAGCGCGGCCGCCGACAATCGTTCTTCCATAAGGCGGGCCGAGGTCACGGTCGCCGTCGACACCAGCACGTGGGCGGCCGGGAGCGCGCTTCCGATTCGCTCGATCAGGGGGAGAACCGACAACGATTCGCCGACGCTCGCCGCGTGCACCCAGACGAGCGGGCCAGCGGGCCGCGGCTGGCCGGCGCGCCCCATCCGCTCGCCGAGTCGTTGCGGGTCTTCTTTGCCCCGCACCATCCGACCATGCAAATAAAGCCCGAGTGCGGGACGTGCGGCGCCGGTCAGCAGGCGATAGAGGCTCAGGCTCATTGGGCCCGCCGCCTTGGCGGCCGGCGCCACTTCAGGGTTCGCGCGGACGTGACCGCACAGCCGGTCCGCCTCGGTGGTGAGCGCGTTGAGCCGGGCTTCGAGTTCCGCGCGCGCCGCCTCGCAGTCCGCGGCATCGGCATCTCGCGGGACGACCAGGGCCTCACCCCACACGAAGACGCCGGAGGCGAAGGGGAGCGGGACGAGAAACCGGTCCCAGGTTTTGAGGATGCGCCGGCGGCTCGCGCTACAGCTAATCGGGACGATCGAGGCGCCGCTCAGCCGGGCGAGCGCGATGATGCCGTCGCTCGCGCGCATCGCCGGCCCGCGCGGACCGTCCGGTGCGATGCCCGCGCACTGGCCGCTGGCGATGGCCCTGACCATCTCCCGCAAGGCCCCGCTACCGCCCCTGCGAGAGGAGCCGAGTATCCTGTCGATCCCGAAGTGGGCGATCGCGCGGGCGCTGAGATCGCCGTCACGGTGCTCCGACGTCAGGATGTTCATGGGTGCGCTACGCGGCCAGATCCGGGGGATCATCATCAAGCGGCCGTGCCAGAAGGCGAGGATGAAGGGCGCGCCGCGGTCCCAAAACGCTGCTGGATGCTCGCCGCCGCGCGTGGTCCAGTTGCCGAAGCGGTAGATGAGGCGGACATAGCCCGCAACAAGCCAAGCCACGGCGCGGCGGACCGCCGTGTTCTCGCCGAGCCGTTTGAGCATTGCCACGGCTCAGGCCCGCGCGCGGACCGCCGGTTCCTCGCCGTCCGCCTCGGTGCCTTCGAGTGCGTAGAGCCGCGCGTATATGCCGCCGCGTGCCATGAGTTCGGCGTGGCGACCGCTCTCGGCGATACGGCCGCCATCGATGACGTAGATCACGTCGGCCTCGACGATCGTGGACAGGCGATGCGCGACCACCAGCGTCGTTCGCCCGCGCATCAGCTTGGTCAGCGCCGACTGGACTTTGCGCTCGGCCTCGAGATCGAGCGCCGAGGTCGCCTCGTCCAGCAACAGGATCGGCGCGTTCTTCAGCATGGCGCGGGCAATGGCGACGCGTTGGCGTTGCCCGCCGGAGAGCTTGACGCCGTCCTCGCCAACCACGGTGTCATAGCCCTCGGGAAGTTGTGAGATGAAGCCGTGCGCCGCGGCCGCGCGTGCCGCCGCCTCGATCTCGGCGCCGCTGGCGCCGGCACGGCCGTAAGCGATGTTGGCGCGCACGGTATCATTGAAAAGGCCGGTTTCTTGGCTCACGAGTCCGATGGCGCCGCGCAGGCTTGCGAGCGTGACGTCGCGAACGTCGACACCGTCGATACGCACCTGCCCGGTGCTGGCGTCATAGAAACGGGGGATCAAGTTGAGCGCGGTCGACTTTCCGGCGCCCGAGGGACCGACGAGCGCCACCGTCTTGCCGGCCGGGACCTTGAGGCTGACGTGGTGAAGCGCCGGGGCGCCGTCGGTATAGGCGAAGGTCACATCGTCGAACTCGATCGCGCCTTCGCTGACCGCAAGGGGCTCGGTGCCCGCGGCGTCTTGGATCGCCGGCTCGCTGTCAAGAAGCGCGAAGATGCGTTGCGCCGCCGCCAGGCCCTCTTGCAGGGCCGCATTCAGGTTGGCCAGGCTCTTCAAGGGCTGGTAGGCCATGATGAGCGCGGTCACGAACGAGGCAAACGTGCCCGGGGTCGTCTCGCCATCGGTGACGCGAAAGCCCCAGTAGAGGATGGCCAGTGCGATCGCCAGTCCGCCCAGGCTCTCCATCAAGGGCGTCGCCGCGGCGCGGGCACGGACGATCTTGAAGATGGCTGCGAGCCGGCTCTCGATGGCGGCGTCGGCACGTCCGGTTTCATAGGCTTCCATGCCATAGGCCTTGACATGGCGCGCACCGCGAAGCGATTCGGTCAGGAGCCCGCTTAGCAGTCCGGTTCGCACCTGCATCGACTTCGACGCCTTGCGCATGCGCCGGCCGATGTTTCGCACCGGCAGGATGGCCAGGGGAAAGACGACGAACGTGACCAGGGCGAGCCGCCATTCCTGATAGGCCATGACCCCGGCGAGGAAGGCCAGCATCAGAGTATCCTTGGCGATGCCGGTGATCGATTTCGCGACCGCCTCGCGTAAGAGATTGACATCGTTCAGAAAACTTGAGATCAGCCGGCCCGTCGTCAGGGCGTGCAACTGGGCGAGATCGGCACGCATGAGGTGGCCAAACAAACCAAGCTGCACCTCGGCGATGATGCGCTGGCCGACGACGTTCATCAGATAGGCTTGGCCGTAGGTCGCGAAGCCCTTCAAGATCGCGATGACGATGATACCGAGCGGCACCAGCCACAGCATCCGTGGGTCTTGGTTGAAGAATACCTCGTCGAGGACCGGTTCCATGATCCAAGCGTTCGCGGCGGTAGCCGCGGCGACGATTCCCATGCAACACACGGCGAAGACGATTCGCCACGCATGCCGGCGCACGTGGTCGCGGATGAGCCGCGCGACCAGGACGCGACTCGATTGGTCGGCGACTGGCTCCTCGGGAAGGGTTGTCACGGACATCGTTCTCCGGGATCGTCAATCAAAAGGTATCATGCGGCCGCCGCTTCCACCAATGCCACCCCCGGCTTGCGGCGCGGCGACAGCGCGCCTAGCCTGAACCGGTGGCGGGCGCATTGGAGCGAGTCAGGTGAGCGCAGTACCCCGGCGGGTACTGGTCGTCCGCAACCCGGTAGCGGGACGGCGGCGGCGGCGGTTGTTTGGCGCCGTGATCGAGGGCTTGGCGGCGCAGGGCTCTGTCGTAACCGTGCGAACCACGACCGGTCCCGGCGATGCCGAGGAATTCGCCGCTGCCGGCGCGGCGGCCGCGGAATTCGATGTGATCGCCGCCGCCGGCGGCGACGGCACCCTGAACGAGGTCGCCAACGGCCTTTGCCGTGGCGCCGAGGGCAACCCCGACGCGGCGCCGGCGCTCGCCACCGTCCCGCTCGGTACCGTCAATGTCTTGGCGCTCGAGATCGGGCTGACCCAGCGCGCCGATGCGATCGCGCGCATGATCGCAGCTGGGCCGTATGTCCCAATGACCGCAGGCCTCGCCAACGGCCGGCGATTCGTACTGACCGCGGGGGTCGGTATCGACGCGGCCGCGGTTCAACGATTGAGCGCGGCGGCGAAGCGCGCGGTCGGGCAGGCCGCCTATACCGTCGCCGCGGCGCGGGCGCTGGCGGCCGAAGGCGGGACGGTGTTCGAGGTCGAGGTCGACGGCGAGCGGCTGGTTACCTCATCGCTCACGATTACCCACGCCAGCCGCTATGGCGCGCCGCACGTCGCGGCGCCGCAAGCGCGGCTGATCGATCCCCACCTCACGGCGCTGATCGCCCTTGGCCGCGGGCGCCGCGACCACTTGCGCTACGCCTGGGCCTACGTCCGCGGGCGGCTGCCCGAGGTGCCCGATATCCGCACCGTCACGGCGCGCCGGATCCGCGTGCTCGAGCCCGCCGGGAAGCCGGTGCAGCTCGACGGCGACATCTGGGGGCAGACACCGCTCGAGGTCGGGATGGACGGCCCTGCGATGCGCCTGATCGTTCCCGAGGGCTGCGCCCTCCTCTCGGCGTAGGGCTCAGGCAGCCTTGTCGGTCGCCGCCTGAATCATGGTCGAGGAAAGAAGGGTGTAGGCCGCAACCCAGGCTGCCTTGACCTCATCGCTGAAGTCCTTGCCCAAGCCTTGTGCGAGCGTCCAAATCAGGGCCTCGCCCACCGTCTTGTAATGCTCGGGCCGGACCGAATAGTCCCGATGACGGACGCCGAGCGCCTGCACCGCCGGCACGATCTCGTCGAGCCGGTGAAGGCCGCCGACCGCGGTGGCGAGCATCGCCATGAGCTTGCGGCCCTGTTCCACCATGTCGGTCGGGAACAACTCGCGCAGACTGGGGTCGAGCACGAAAAGCCGGTTGTAGAACATCTCGGCCGCTGCCGCCTTGATCGGCAGCACCTTCTTGAAGCTTTGCTGCACCAGGGTAATCTCTTGGGGGGTCATGAACCGTCTCCGGGCCAGGGTTGATACCGGCCGAGCATATCCAATGAGGGATTAACGCATCGCTCCGAACCTCGGTTAACGACGGCTTGTTACGCGCCGCCGCCGCCGGCCCCGCCTTCGAGCAGGTCGAGGAGGACCGAATGCAGGCTGGCGCCGGCCGCGATCACCGAGGGATGGCGAATCGAGGCGCGGTTGTAGCGAAACGCGGTGCCCGCGGCGGTGGTCGCGCGGCCGCCCGCTTCGCGGACGATGAGATCGGCGGCGGCGATGTCCCAGTCGCTCTTCGCGGTCATCGACACCGCGCCGTCGTAGCGCCCGCACGCCACCAGTGAGAGCTTGTAGGCGATCGAGCCGCGGTCCGATACCTCGGCGGCGGCGAAGGCCTCGGGCCAGCGCCCCGAACGGAGTTCGCGCGCGCTGGCCAACAGGCGGGCGCCGTCGACAGCGTCTCGCGCCGTGGCCACGATCGGTTCGTCGTTGAGGCGAGCGCCGCCCGCTTCGATGGCGTCGAAGAATTCCTCCTTGGCCGGATTGAAAACCGCGGCGGCACGCGGCTGGCCATCGACGACCAGAGCGACCGAGACGGCATAGTCGGGGGAGCCCCTGAGAAACGATTTGGTGCCGTCGATGGGATCGACGACCCATACCGGAGGGCCGCCGAGCCGCGCCGGATCGTCATCTGATTCCTCGGACAGCCAAGCGTAGCCGGGCCTGGCATCGCGCAGCCGCTGGCGCAGGCATACGTTGACGGCGACGTCCGCCTCGCTCACCGGATCGCCCGGCCGCTTGTCCCATTGCTTGGGGTTGCGGCCGAAATATCGGGACGCGACCGCACCCGCCTCGCGCACCGCCTCGACGATGGCGCGGTGATCGCGGGCCAGATCGGGATCGGACACCAGCGGGGCGGGTATCGCCGCGCTCATGCGCCGGCCACCGTCATCCCCTCGATGCGCACCGTCGGAGAGTCGGTGCCGGCGCGGAACACCAGGTCATCAGCCGGCGTGAGGGAGCGGAACATGTCCTTGAGATTGCCGGCGATGGTGAGCTCGCTGACCGGATAAGCGATAGCGCCGTTCTCGATCCAGAAGCCGGCGGCGCCACGGCTGTAATCGCCGGTGATCGTATTGACGCCGAAACCGATGAGTTCGGTCACGTGGAAGCCATTGTCGATGTCGGCGATTAGCTCTGCCGGGGTGAGCGCGCCGGGCTCGAGATAGAGGTTCGAGGGCGAGGGCGAAGGCGGGGCGCCGACGCCGCGGCTTGCGTGCCCCGTGGTCTTGAGGCCGAGCTGTCGAGCACTGCTCGAATCGAGGAGCCAGGTCTGCAGCACGCCGTTGCCGACCAGGGCGCGGCGCTGCGTCACGACACCTTCGCCGTCGCAGGGCCGCGACTTCAGTCCGCGCCGGCGATGGGGGTCGTCGATGATGCTGATCGTTTCGGCGAAGACCGGCCGTTGCAGGCGGTCGCGAAGAAAACTCGTGCCGCGGGCCACCGCGGCCCCGTTCACGGCCCCGGCGAGGTGACGCAACAGGCTGTCGGCGACACGCGGACCGAACACCACCGGGGCCTCGGTGGTGGCGACCTTACGCGGCCCCAGCCGACGCACCGCGCGCTCCCCGGCGCGCTGGCCAACCGCTTCGGCATCTTCGAGATCGGCGGCGAAGCGGCTGACGGCGTAGTCGTAATCGCGCTCCATAGCCGTGCCCTCGCCGGCCAGGACCGAGGCGCTGACGCTGTGGTGCGAGGTGGTATAGGCGCCGGCGAAGCCGTTCGAGGCGGCAAGCGCGACCGTGCCGCGACTCCACGAGGCGCCGGCGCCCTCGGAGTTGGTGACGCCGGTGACGGCGCGCGCCGCATCCTCGGCCGCGGCGGCGCGCCCGAAAAGACCCTCGGCCGGCGGCTCGGCCTCGTCGAAAAGGTCGAGATCGGGCAGTTCGGCCGCCAGCGCCCCGGCCTCGGCCAGCCCGCAATGGGGATCCTCGAGCGCCGTACCGGCCATGTCGAGCGCCCGCGCCACCAGCTCGTCGAGCGCCGCCGCGCCGAGGTTCGAGGATGAGACGAACGCCTGACGTTTGCCGAGAAAGACGCGCAGTCCGAGATCGTCCGACTCAGCGCGCTCGAGGTCCTCGCGCGCACCGAGGCGCTGCGACACCGAGAGCGCCGCGGCACGGAAGAGCACGGCATCGGCGGCATCGGCGCCCGCCTTGCGGGCCCGCTCGATGAGGTCGCTCACCGTCTCGATCGCGGCATTTTCGGCTTCTTTGTGGTCGAACATGGGGTCCTTGGCGGGATGCGGTCCGGGGGCTTTATCTATAGGCTCGGGCGCGCGGGCGCCAGCGGCGAGATTTCACGGCGCCGTGATTTCGCCCCTAGGCCGCCCGCAGGGTCCAGATCGCGATCGGATCGTTGCGACCCGGCACCACCGCTTCCGCGCCCTCCACCAGGCCCTCGAAGATGGCCCCGGCTCCGCCTTGACGGGCCTGGGCGACGACGTCGTTCGATGCGATGACGTCGACGTCGAGCTCCCGGGTCATCGCCTCGAGCCGGCTCGCGACATTCACCGTGTCGCCAATCACGGCGAACTCCAGTCGCCGCTCATCGCCGATGTCGCCCAAGACGACGGGGCCGAAATGGAGGCCGATTCCGGCCCGTAGCGGCGGCTCGCCGAGTTTCTCGCGCTGCTCGTTCCAACTCGCGATCTCGGCCGCCATGTCGCGGGCGCAGGCGAGCGCGCGCTCGGCGTCGTCGGGGAGCGGATGCGGGGTACCGAAAGTCGCCATCAATCCATCGCCGAGGAACTTGTCGAGGGTGCCGCCGTGGGCGAAGACGCGGTCCGCCATGCGGCGGAAGAAGTCGCGCAGAAGCGCGATCACCCGCTCGGGGTCCTCGTTCTCGCTGGTGTGGGTGAAGCCGACGATGTCGACGAACAATACCGCGACGTCCTCGCGACGCACGGCGCCCATCGGCTGATCGTGGCCGGAGATCTCATCGACCATGTTGGGCGAGAAATGGCGCGCGAGGTTGGCCCGGTCACGCTCGGCCTGGGCCTGACGCAGCGCTAGCCGGCGGGTTCGGTGCACCGCCGCGGCGAGGACGCCGGCGACGATCAGAAATACCAGATCGACCTTGACCACCGCCCCGATATCGACCCGGTTGGGGTCGATCACGAAGGCGATCTTCTCCTGATCCGTCATGCCCGAAAGTCCCGCCGGCTCGCCCGAGAGGTAGGTCTCGGGCTGTCCAGCGATCCACAGCGCGCCGACGCTCCAGGCGATGACCGCGGCGGCGCCGGTCCACATTACGATTCGCGGCGAATAGCTGAACACCGAGCCGCCGATCAGAATGAAGAAGAAGGTCGGATTGTCGAACCGCAGCAGCAACGGCGCGGGCATGAAGTGGCATTGATCGCAGATCGGATTGGGAACCAGCAGCGTGTAGCTCAGCAGTCCCGCGTCCAGCAGCGGGAACACATAACGCTGCCAAGGCGCATCCAGACCGGCGCGCCGCAGCCACACCGGGGCGAAGCCCAAGACCATGAAAATGGCCAGCAAAGCCTCGTAGTAGAGGTTGGCGGGGAATTCCTCTTCGACGAGCAACCACGCTGCGATGACCGAGAGCGCGGCCAGGCGCACCCACGCCGCGCGGTCCTGGCTCTCATGCTCCTCAGCGAGAAATGCGCCGCGCAGCCTGCTTTCGCGGCGCCCGGCGAGCGTCGAAATGATCTCGGTCATTCGGTTGTGCCTCGGATGGTGGGCTCGCGCCAAGCCAAGGGGTAGCATCGCGCGAAGGTGTTTACTAGTTCGCCGCCCTGTTCCGGGGAGCCAGCGCAGACCGCCGTTAGGGTCCAGACGCAAACCGGGTGCTCCCGACCGCGAACGGACGACTCCCGGCGTTCCTCCAGCCCTTGCACGACCTCCTAGTTTCCTGGCCACCCCTCCGTGTCGTTTCCCCTAAGGTGTGGTCGCACCCGAGCTATTTCCAGATCGGGGTACCTGAGCCAGGGAGGCCGAGCTTGGGCCACTTCTCGGTTACGGTTTGGATGACCTCGTCGCTCATGCGAATCTTGCGGCCCCATTGGCGTTTGGTCTCGGGCGGAAGCTTGGTCGTGGCGTCGAGGCCGATCTTGCTGCCCAGCCCCTCTTCGGGCGAGGCGAAGTCGAGGTAATCGATCGGGGTCTGCTCGATCAGCGTGATGTCGCGCGCCGGGTCCATGCGGGTCGAGATCGCCCACATCACCTCGGCCCAATCGCGCGCGTCGATATCGTCGTCCACCACGATCACCCACTTGGTGTACATGAACTGGGTCAGGTAGGACCACACGCCCATCATCACGCGCTTGGCGTGGCCGGGATAGGCCTTCTTCATCGCCACCACGGCGATGCGGTACGAGCAGCCCTCCGGCGGCAACCAGAAATCGACGATCTCGGGGAACTGCTGGATCAAGAGCGGCACGAACACCTCGTTCAGCGCCTGGCCCAGGATCGAGGGCTCGTCGGGCGGGCGGGCGGTGAACGTCGAGAGGTAGACCGGCGAACGCCGCATGGTGATCGCGCTGACGGTGAACACGGGAAAGGGCTCGACCGCGTTGTAGTAGCCGGTGTGATCGCCGTAGGGGCCCTCGTCGCCGACCTCGTCGAGCGAGACGTGGCCCTCGATCACGATCTCGGCCTCGGCTGGGACTTTCAGGGGCACCGTCTTGCAGTCGACCAGCGCGACTTTGGCGCCGCGCAGCAGGCCCGCGAACTGGTATTCCGATACCGTCTCCGGCACCGGCGCGACGGCGGCGATGATCGTGCCCGGATCGGCGCCGATAACGGCTGCCGCGGGCAGCGGCGCGCGCGTTTCGAGGCCCCAGCGGCGGTGGTGCTGGGCGCCGCCGCGGTGTTTGAGCCAGCGCATGTAGGTGGTGCGCGGTCCGGTCAGCTGCATGCGGTAGATGCCGAGGTTGGGACTGTCCTCGGGCGCCGTGCTCGGCCCTTGGGTGACCACCAGCGGCCAGGTGATCAGGGGTGCGGGCTCGCCGGGCCAGCAGGTCTGCACCGGCAGCCGGCCAAGGTCGGCGGCCTCGCCCTCCAGCACCACCTCCTGGCACGGCGCCGATGTCACCGTGCGCGGCTTCATCGCCATCACCGTCTTGAGGAGCGGCAGCATCTCGAAGGCCTCGCGCCAGCCGCCCGGCGGCTCGGGCTGGCGCAAGAAGGCCAAGGTTTCGCCCAGCTCCCGTAGGCTTTCGGGCTCGCGGTCCATGCCCCAAGCGACGCGCTCGACGGTGCCGAAGAGGTTCACCAGCACCGGGATGTCAAAGGCTTGGCCGTCGGCCCCGAGCGGTGTCTCGAACAGCACCGCCGGGCCCTCCTCGGCCAGCAGCCGAGTCTGGATTTCGGTCATCTCCAGCGCGGTCGAGACCGGCTCGGCGACGCGGACCAGTCTTCCGGCGGATTCCAACCGGGTCATGAAGTCGCGCAGCGAGGAATACGGCATGGCGTGGCGGCGGATTGGCGCGAAGCGGAGATTCCGCGATATTAGGCCAAATCGTAGCCGGGGACGCCATGACCAATGCGTTGATGCAGGCGAAGCGCTATCCCTTCGCCCGACCCGAGTACTCCTTCGTGTTCGCCGCGGGCCGCGCCATCGAGATCGTCGAGGCCGGGCCCGACCCGCTCAGCGAGGCCAAATTGCGCCTCGATGGCCGGGTGATGCCGGCGGCCGAGGCCTTGGCCGAGCTTGGCGTTTCCGCCCCGAGGCCGGGCTGCGAGCGGACCGCGGTGCTCGGCTACGGCTCCAACGCTGCGCCCGAGCAGCTTGCGCGAAAATTTCAGGACAGGCTCGGTGAGACCGCGATCCCGGTGCTGCGGGCGCGGCTTGCCGATCACGACGTGGTCTACTCGGCGCACTTCGCACGCTACGGGTCGATCGCCGCGACGCTGGCCGTCTCGCCGGGCACCACGGTAGATTTGTCGGTCCTCTACCTCGGCGCCGCCGAGCTCGAGTGCGTCCACGAGACCGAATTGTTAAATTACCAGTTCGGGGCGCTGGGCGATGCGCGCCTGACCATGCGGGACACGACAGTGCCGCCGCCGCCACCGGGTGTCTATCTCTCGCGCCACGGAGGCGTCGCGCACGATGGCGGCCCGCTCGCGCTCGCCGAGGTCACCGCGGAGGGGCGGCGCTTCCCGGCGATGGGGCAGGAGGGGGTGCTGGAACTCGCACGTGACCAGCTGGCGCCGGGCCAGGCGCTGGATTCCTTCCTCACCACCGCAATCGAGGACCGTGATTCCCGGGAACGCTTTAGCGCCGCACTGCGCGCCCTCGCGGTTCCCTTACCCCACGCCGATTTCGACGCAGCCGTTTGATTGGTCACCCGGCTAGGGCCAGACCTGGCCGAGGACGATGCCGGCGAAGACGAGCCAGCCAAAATGCTTGTTGGAGCGGAACCGGTGGAGGCAGTTGGCGGCATCGTCGCTGTCGAGGGTCGCGGTCTGCCAGCCGAGCTGTGCGGTGGCGGCGAGCAAGACCGCATAGAAGGGCCACCCCAGCCCGGCCAGCGCGCCGGCCAGCGCCAGCATCACGAGCGCCACCGCATAGAATCCGGCGACGCCCAAGCGCGCCCGGGCACCCAGGAGGAGCGCGGTCGAACGCACCCCGATCAGCGCGTCGTCTTCCTTGTCCTGCAGCGCGTAGATGGTGTCATAGCCGAGTGTCCAGGTAACCCCGGCCCCGTAGAGGACAAGCGGCGTCCAGCCCAGTCCCCCGGTCGCCGCTGCCCAGCCCAACAGTGCACCCCAGTTGAAGGCGAGGCCGAGCAGCGCCTGCGGCCAGTCCGTGACGCGCTTGGCGAAGGGATAGACCGCGACCAGTGGCAGCGCCGCCAGGCCCAGCCACACGGCGAAGCCGTTGAAGCTCAGCAGCACGCCGAGGCCGACCAGTCCGAGAACGGTCATGAATACCGCCGCCTCGGTCACGCTCACCTGGCCCGAGGGGATCGGCCGCGAACGGGTGCGGGCGACGCGCGCATCGAGGTCGCGGTCGACGATGTCGTTGTAGACGCATCCGGTGCCGCGCATCGCTACCGCGCCGAGCGCGAATAGCGCCAGCAGCGCGGGATCGGGGAGCCCGAGCCCGGACCAGGCCGAGCCTTCGGGCAGCGCCGCCGTGGCGGCGAGCGCGAGCGACCACCAGCACGGCCACAATAAGAGCCACGCGCCGATGGGTCGGTCGAGCCGTGCCAGTCGAACATAGGGCCGGGCCCAGCGCGGCACATATCGCGCCGTCCAGTGGCCGGCCACGGGCTCGGCGTCGGCGACCGAAAGATCGGGCGGCGGTGTGCCCATCCCCAAGCAATACCGCGACCGCGCCGTGGGCGCCAGACTTCGGCGTGACGGCGCGCCCGGATCGCGCTACCATAATCGACATGCGATGCGGGATACCACAGGCCGCGATCGCCACCGCGCTTGCTCTCGTCGGGCTCTCGATCGTGGGCTCGGGCGAGCTTCGCGGCGAGCCCCAGTGCACCTGCCGCTACGCGGGCCAGTCCTTCGCGCTCGAGACTTGCGTATGCCTGGTCACCCCGGAGGGCGCCCGCATGGCCTGCTGCGACCAGGTACTCAACAACTCGTCATGGACGTTCACCGGCGACACCTGTCCGGTGGCGCTTGCGCCCGCCGATGATCGGCGGCAATCCATAGTGGTGCTGCGCCAGGCCCTGGAGGCTCATGCGCGCTTCTGACCGCGGCGGCCCAGCGCTTGCCCTGGAGCGGTTCTTTCTGTAGTTGAGCGGCGGGGCGCTCGCCGCCCGGGTGGAACGGCGCGAGTTGAAGATGTCGGAATCTCAGGACTTGGCCGCGCCGATTAGCGATGTCGCGCAGCTCGTCAGGTATCTCGAGGCGGGATGCAAGCCGCGGGAGCGCTGGCGTATCGGCACCGAGCACGAAAAATTCGGCTACCGAAGATCCGACTTGCGACCGCTCGAATATGAGGGCGAGAACGGGATCGGGGCGATCCTGCATGGGCTCGAGCGATTCGGATGGACCCCGGTTCGCGAGGCCGGAAAGACTATCGCACTCACCCTCGATGGCCAGGCCATCACCCTCGAGCCAGGCGGCCAGCTCGAGCTC
>PVBE012172305.1_pt1 | contig 45573 bp, 31 predicted proteins | sample 1631181 | NCBI WGS metagenome assembly PVBE01 (sample SAMN08397723, study PRJNA350692) | Marine metagenome, whole genome shotgun sequencing project. | isolation source: water | place: Pacific Ocean | collected 2012-04
CTCGTTGGGCTACCGGCCGCCGGCTCCTGAGGCGATCCAGCCATGTCCTCCAGACTCGGTTATACCTCGCCTTACGGACATGGCTGAAGGCAACGAATCCATGAGACTGTGAGTGGTACCGTTAATGGGGGGAGGTCACGACCACGCAGGCAAAGCGTCCCTCGCTACATGACGCGTCAAGCGCATAACGCCCTGGCCGTTGGCCTGCATGGTGTAGATGTCTCCAGCATTGCCGCCTCGCGTCGACCAGAAAGCGATCTCGGATCCGTCCGGTGCCCATGATGGATGGCCGTCGTATGCGGGGTTGCGCGTCAGCCTAACGCGGTCAGCGCCAGTCGCGGAGACGGCGTAGATGTCGCCTGGATCGTTGTCTTCGTTCGAGGTAAACACGAACCGACCAGGAAGCCGCTCTTCCGCACCATCCTGCCCGAGGGCCTGCGCCCCCGGCCCAAGCAGAGCGACCGCTACCAGCATTGCGCAATTCGGTGTCAGGTTCCCCAACCTCATCCGTCGTGACCTCCTGGGCCGACCGTCTCGTCTCAGTTGCTAGCTCCATCGCCGTTAGACGCAGGCCGTGCTCGGTCGCCAGGCATGCGCAACCACCGGCTAGCGTCCGCGAAACTCCACTTTGCGCGACACCGGAGACCTTATCGGACACAGAGCAACCGCCCATCGTTTGTCCCGACGAAGGCCGCCCCGCCTGAGATAGCCGGCGACGACCGAGTCAGCGCTCCGAGAGCAATAGAGCCAAGCGGACGGGCTGTGGCCGTATCGATCGAAAACAGCTCACCGGTGTAGTCGGTCAGATAGAGAACCGTGCCGGCAATGGCGGCGGATGAATCGCCGACGGAAATCGCCCGCCCCTGAGAACGCTTGCGCACGAGGGCGCCCCTAACCCCAGTCGCCAACTCGAGGCTGCGGAGGGCTGCGCTCCAGTTACCATACCCCTCCATGGTAACGAACCAAACTTGTTCCCCAGCCATGGTCGGCGATGCAGCTACGGAGAAGCCCTTCTCCTTGTCGGTAGCCCAAGGGTTGCGCCCCCGCGCCCCCCACACTCGTTTCCCCGTCGCCAGATCGATGCAGTGGATGTTCAGAGAGTCCCGAGGCGTCAACGACGTCGGGGCGAGCGATGACACGATGACGGAGGTCGCGTGGATGACGGGGCACGAGACCACTGGGCCATCGGCACGGTATGGACGCGCCCACACCCCAGCGCCGTCGGCCAAGCTAACGCAGTGCACAGTGCCGCGATCGTTGGCATAGACAACCACATCACCCGACGCTGCGGCGCCCGCGTAAATCTCTCCGTCTGCCACGGTAGTCCACGCAACCGCCCCGGTCTGAGCGTCGAGCGCGTAGAGGCGTCCATCAGTGCTCCCGCAGAGCACGAGGTCCCCCGCTAGCAAGGGCGACGCCACGACCGGGCCTCCCGTCCGGGCTGTCCACACCACCTCGCCGCTACCAACATCCAACCCGTAGAGGCTACCGTCGACGCTACCGAAAACGACGCGCTCACCGGCGACGCAGGGCGACGATACGATGGGGGAGCCAAGGGATGCCTGCCAGATCACGGCCCCGTCCGCTTGGTCAACGGCCCAGAACGTGCCGTCAATGGTCCCTACCAGGACACGGCCGCCGACAACGGCCGGAGACGAGTCAACGGGCGACCCAAGATCACGCGACCACGCGATGGCTGACAGCTCGGGTCCTGGTTCATCTGAGCGCCCAGATCTACTGGCGTCGTGGCGAAGCATCGGCCAGTCACATGGGCCAGACGAGCAGATAAGCATGAACGCAACCGCGATAGCCGCAGGTAAGGGCACCCATCGGTGTCTCAGAGAATCCTGCATCTGTGGAGAGTTGCTCCTTCGGGTCTCAGTCGTCCTGGTACCGAGTCACCAAAATGGGCGCCGCTCATACAAACGCGCGGCGCCCATCTATGTTTCCACCGACTCGTCAGCCGCTCCCTACAGAGTTGGGTCTGGCGGCCGCTGGCCCAGGAGAACCCTGCCGATGTCAACCGTCTGGCCTGCCGCTACATTACCGGCCAATATCGCAGGATTGAGGACGGTGCCAAAGCCCGGTTGCGGAGTAACCACGACTGCAAACGCCCCTGGAGCCACCCCAGTAATCGTGAAGCGCCCAGTACCAGCTTGGCTGGTTGCTGTGCTAGTCCCTATGGCAACCGTCTGCCCGCCCAGCGCCACGAAGGCGCCGCCCACAGCGGCGAAGATCTCGCCAGTGACCGTACCCGCATTCCCCTGTTGGTTATTCGCACCATTGCTGCCCCCGCAGCCCCAGACGCCATCCAACATTAGCACCGACACTGCCACCAAGACCAAACGGGCCTTATTCGTCATTGCCATCTCACTCCTTGAGTTAGTCCGCATCTGGCGCCTATTCCTGGCGTTGAGCCAGGTCACCGAGCAACCACGATGCTCTGAATGGAACGGACCCTCTGGCCATCGGCAGCCTTCGCCTCAATCGTCACCATGTACAGACCATTGGGAACGCGGGTCTGCGTGTCCCCAAGCAGGTCCCACGTCAGCGTGTTCGTTCCAGCAACCACCATGCCGCCACTGCGCGCCAACGTCCGCACTGTCTGACCCGCGATGTTGACGACGCGCGCCTGAATGTCAGCCTCGGCAGACAGGACGTATGTGATGGAGGCAGCCCCACCGGCGATGTTAACACCGGCAGACCGGATTGACAGTCCGGCTGTCTGGCGCCGCTCGATCTCCAAGCGGAAGTCTCTCGCTCCGCCCTGGCCACTGTTGAAGCCGTACGACGGCATGGTCCGCGCGTACATCCGCTTGCCTGTGCCAAGGTCAACAAGCGTAGCCGTGAGGTCGCCAGGCAATTCACTCAGGTCCGGCAGCGCCACGGTCACGCCAGCGTTCTGCAGGTTCGTGACGACGCTAAAGTCCCAACTGACGCCCGTGCCAACGCTACTCTTCAGATCGTACGCGAGCGCCGCGTTCCGATCGCCATGGATCACCACATCAACCGAGTCCGGCAGTGGCGGCGGGTTCGAAACGGCAATCGCGCCCGCCGAGGAAACGCCGACAGCGTTGCTACTGTCAACGGAGCCGCCGGCCTGCGCGACGATGGGTAGCAGCCAGTTGTCGCGATCAACGGCGCGCTCAGGCGTTGATCCAACTCCTGCCGTCGTAGTGCCCGGCGGCATCGCGGTAATGGTCGTCCCCGTACCGCTGCCAAGCAACCACATGCCCTCCCAACCATCCACATACGCGCGCCCGCCCAGGGCCGGAACGTTGGAGACTATATCGTACTGGCCATTGTTGAGCACGAAACCGTACGGAGCCATCGCTCCAGCCACGTTGGGAACGAGATGACCGAACCCGAGCGCGGTGGGATATGGGTTACCTGCCATCGTCCACCCATCGTCGATCACGAAGGCGTAGGGCGCGGTGACAGACACCGGAGTCCCTGGTACGTCAACGGTGGTCGCGGCAAGGAGCCGCACGAAGAATCCGGCCCCCGGCTTAACATCAAGCACTGCGGAATCCGGTTCGGATTGCGCCGAGAAATACCTCGGTGGCGTGCTCGTCGCCGAATAGCGCGCCACATCCGTCGTGCCAAAGACCGTAGCCGCGTCATCGTCACGTGGTTCCACAGGCACTGCCAGGAATCTCACGCCAGCCAGGAATGTTCGACTGACGACCGGGAAGCCCAGGAAGTCGACGCCCGTGAGATCACCGGTAACATCGAGATTGCTTGCGTCGACTCCAGGCGCGGATTCGAAGAGGAAGCCCGCGCGCGTGGCCGCGAGCGCCTGCGTGCCGGCCTTGACTCCATTGAGCGTGTATTGGCCAGCCTGGCTAGTGACAGCCACGCCCGTGCCGCCGACCATCCGGACCTCAACGCCGGACAGACGGTTGCCAGTCAGGTCGGTAACGGTCCCGGACACTGAGAATGTCCTCGCAACGCCAGCGAAGTCAATGTCCGTAGCCTTGTCGCTAGCGACGACAGCGGTCTGAGAGACCGGGCTGAAGTCGTAGTTTGTCAGAGTCGGAGAGACCGCATACGTGCCGCTCGGCACGTCCGCGATGGAGTATGTGCCATCGGCTGCGGTCGTCGCGGTTCTGGTCCCATCCGTGACGACGACGCCAGCTAGCCCGACACCAGCTTCGGTCACGGTGCCTTCGATAGTATACAAGGTCCGGGTCGCAAGGAAGTCCACGCCCGCTGCATCCCAGGGCGGGGGGCCGCCGCCCGGCGGAGTCAAGCCAACGTAGACGGTCTGACTCGGGGTACCACCGGCGGCTGCCGCGAAGGTATAGTCAGTGAGCACCGGCTCCACGAGATACGTGCCGTCAAACAGCCCGAAGGCTTGGAACACACCAGTGCCGGCACTGACCACGGTCTGCAGCAGATTGCCGGTGGCGACCTCCGTGATGTTGACGTTAACCCCAACAACACCCACGAGAGCCGCTACCTGATTCGGCGCGTCCTCGGTGATCGTGCCAGTGATGGAGTAAGTCGGCGGGTCCTCCGTGACGAATGACCAGTTGACAACCGTCGCCGGATTGCCTGCCAAGTCTTGAGCGCTGGCTTCCACGGCGACGTTGGTGCTGTAGGCAAAGTCGCCTGGATCATACGTGACGATAACAGATGTCGGTGATACCTGGTTCAGATTTGCCGGCGCCAATACCACAGGCGTCCCGGCGATCGTCAGAGCGATCGTCGCTGTGTCAACCCCCGATATGGCATCACTGGCCCGGAACGATATATCCGTATCGATCGGAACGTCGGTCGCCGTGTCGGCTGGCGCCAACTGATCGATCACCACACCAGCGGTGTCCGGTAGAATGGTGAATGAGTAGTTGACCGTGGCCATCGCGTTGCCGGCCTCATCAGACGCGTCAACCGTGACGTCCACGACCGCGCCGTAGGCAAAGTCCGTCGGCGGATCGTATGAGACGGTGGTAAGGTCAGGCGTCCCGCCCAGCGTCAGCGAAGCGGAGACGTTTGTGCCGTCAACGGTAACGCGGATCGAGGTCGGATCGACACCAGATCGGTCGTCAGTGAGCTCGAAGTCGATGTCCGTGTCGATTGGCACGTCAACTGCGCCGTCCGCGGGAACGGCATTCTGGAACTGGGGCGCGTTGACATCCGAGCGGGTCAGGAATGAGAAGGTATCAACCAACGTGTTCCCAGCCACGTCCGTTGCAGTGACCTCAACGGTCACGGTCTGGTTGTAGAGGAAGTCAACCGGTGGGTCGTAGTCGACCGTCCGATTGGCGGAGTTAGACCCGATCACGAGATCGCCGGTGATGTCTGTCCACGCCCCACCGTCCGCCGGGTCCTGCTTGATGCGGACGGAGATCGCGGCGGCAGCCACACCAGATCCTGCGTCTTCGACCCTGAAACTGATGTTAGCGCCCAGTGCCACCTCGGTCTGCCCGTCGAACGGGTTGGGCGACGTCAACAGCGGTGCCGCCGTATCAGCCGTGGTCACCAACACCCAGTTGACCGGTGTCTCAACATTCGGCACTTCGTCGGGCACGGCGACAGCGACGTACCTGTCGGGTCCGGGTCCGCCCGTCGGAAGTTGCAGCGTCTGCGTGCCCGGTCCGACAGCGGCGATCGGACTCAGCCCCGCGGTCGGGCCAGTCGCTGTCTCAAAGTAAATCTCGTATCCGGCGACATCAACCTGCGCTGCCTCGTCATAGGCAGTGTAATCTATATTGACGAGATTTCCGTTAGGCGTCGCCGCGGCCAACAGCTCAGCGACGAGTACCTTGGTCGGCGTCGGGCTGAAGTCGTCAAACTGCGGCATCCGCGTCCCGATAACCAAAACCCGGACCTCTGTCGGTGTCAGACTAGGGCGATCCCGGTGCCGACCGGCCACGACGTCCTGGATGCGCTGCTGTTGTTCCTGCGTCAGCTTCTGCACGAACACGCCCTGCTCAACCGCCCGCGCCATGTTAGCCTTGAGATGGTCGTAGGCTGGCGTACCGCGGGTGCTCTCCACCTGCTGCCAGAACTTGCGCCCGTATTCGGAACCAGGGGAGAAGATGAGGCCGCATCCGTCTTCGGTCACCGTTCCCGACTCGCCATCAACGGTGACGAAGTCAGCGACGGCACCGTCGGGGATCCCAATCGTGTCCAGAATCTCAGACCGATTCTGCCGCTCGTAGTGACGCAGAGACTGCTCCGCTGCCGCGGGGGAGAGGTGCTTCGATTCCATCAACCAGTTAATGGTCTGCTCGCGCACCGAGCCTAGCTTGATGGTGGCGGCGGACGCTATGTTGAGCGTGAACGCAGCCAGCAGAATGGCGATGATGGCGAACTGCCCTGCCCGACGCAGAGTCCCGGTCATTGTCAGAGGCTCCCCTTAGGCTCGCTAGGTGACAGGCAACCCATGCGCGCCCCGCCGAGAGTCAGCCCGGCGGAGCGCGATAATCAACGTACTACCGGGTCACGCTTACCGACTGGATAGCGCTGGCCCGTTGACCGTCATCAGTAACGGCATTCAGTTCGATGATGTAACGTCCGCCCGGGACCTTCGTCCCCGAAGCGCTCTGGAGATTCCACACCACCGAGTTGCGGCCGGCTTCAACATCCGAGCCCGTGGTGATGGTCGCGACCTCGCGACCGGCGACATTGCGCACCGTGGCGGCAACAGTCGCCCGGGCCGACAGAGCATACGTGATCTCAACACCCACACCAGTCTGCTGAGCGGACGCCGCGCTGATCGCGAGTTGGCCGCCGGTCTCGGGCGAGATCTCCAGCACGAATTTGCGCTCTCCGCCCTCTCGACTGTTGTAGGTCAGGCCAGCCATGGTACGCGCGTAATGGCGCTTACCGGAGGCCACGTCAACGAGGGTCACGCGACTCCCAGCCGGCACCTGAGTCAGGTCCGGGAGGCTCACCGTGACCGGCGTGTTCTGCAGGTCAGTCCACACCGCGAACGGCCATGCGGTAGTCGCAGCAGCCTGGGCCCGCACATCGCAGCCCAGCCTCGTGCCATCATCCGCAGTGAAGTAGACGTCAACAGTGCCCTGTACCCACGGCGGGTTCAGGACTCTGATGCCGGCCGGCCTGTCAGCCGTGGCTTCCATCACGCCCGCTCGACTGCTGATGTCGGCAGCCGAAGGTGAATACGCAGTCACCGGAACGATCCAGTTGCGCGCATCCACCGTGGCGGCAGGTGCAGCCGACGCCACCGAGGCGACGCCGGGTCCGTTGATGGTTACGGACGTCGCGGTATCCGAGTTCATCCACACGCCGGCGCCTTCTGGGATGCTGCTGCGCCCACCCAGGCCCGGAACGTCACTCACGAGCTCGTAAGTGGTCGCGCCTGGTAACAAGACGAACCCGAAGTCCGCAACAGGCCCTGTAGCGCTGATCGCGATATTGCTCCACGGCAGATCAGCCGGATACGGGTTGCCCTGCATGTTGAACCCATCGCGCAGGTTCATCTGGAATTGATCGGTCCGTCTGACCAAACGACCCGGAATGTTGACCAGCGTTGGCACGGTGTAGGCTACGAAGAAACCTCTCCCAGGACCGAGGTCGAGGACGGGGTTCGTGGGGTCCAGCGCCGCGAACGCGTACTTGTCAGCGGCGGCGCTGTCCGGATCCCAGCGAGCAAACCTATCAGTGCCAAACCCAACGATTGCGTCATCGCTCGCCGGATTGACAGGTACAGCAGCGAACGAGATGCCTGCCGGGTAGGTGACTGTGAAGAGTTCAAACGCTACGAAGTCCTTGTCCGACGAGTTAGGTCCGACGGTCGCGCTGAGGGATGTCGGCTCGAACGTGAAGCCCGCTCGCTCCACGGTGATCTGATACGTGCCTGCGAGCAGGCCGGCAATAGAGTAGCCGCCGCCAATGTCAGTCGTAGCGTTAGCCACCTCGCCGCCGCCGGAGGACGCGATCACCTTAGCACCGGACAGACGCCCACCTTCAGACGTGCTGACCGTGCCCGACACCGTGAACGTCTCGGGAGCGATCGTGAAGTCGACGCCCGTAGCCGAGCCCGCGCCAGGCACAGGTAGCATGACCGCCGCCTGCGCCGGGTTGAACACGAAACCAGCCGACTGCGGCCGTACCAGGTAGTTCCCAGCTGGCGAGTCCTCGATGACGTAGTCGCCATTGGCGTCTGTCATCACGTCCGTGATGCCGTTGCTCACGCGAACATTTGCCGTTCCGTTACCGGTAGCAGCATCAGTAACGCGGCCTGCGGTGTCATACGCAGGAACCGTAAGGAAGTCAACCGCCAGGACGTGTGCATCAGCAATCGTGACGTTCTTTGCCGGCGGCAGGAATGCTTTCCCGCGAAGCTGCGGGCGGACCTCAAAGCTGCCGTTAGTGAGGCCGGTGACCGTGTATTGGCCCGTGGCGTCAGAGACACCCGACAGTACGCCGACGAAGACCCTCACGCCGGCAAGGCCGACGAGCGTACCTGTACCCGTGCCATCATCTGTCAGGATCGTTCCTGATACCTTGTACGTCGGCGGGGGCGTGACTGTGAAGCGGTAGGTCTTGGTCACCGAGCGAGCCAGCGGAACCGCCCGGTCGGCGATGGTAATCGTCACGGTCACGATGTCCAACTCGTTGAACGGATCCTTCGGAGTCCAACTGAACTTGAATCCGTTCGTGATCGGCGCCGGGGTACTGAAGTTTCCGTCCGGGAAGATATCCCGGCCCCCGACCTCGATCTTCCAGTCGCGGGTCGAGAGATCAACGCCAGCGCCCGAGTCCGTTGCCTCGAACTCAACAGGCGTATCCACCGGCACGTCCCGATCATTCGGCGCCGGACTGAAGTTTGCTAGGACGGGCGGCGACGCGTCGCTTGACTGAACGGGACCAGCCTCGTTCGAGTTCGCTGACTCATTCTCGCCATCCCACGCGCGGACCACGTAGAAGTTGTCCACGCCGTCGACGGGCGTGTTGTCGTTGTAGGTCGTAGTGCCCGACGGCAGTGTGGCCAGCGCAGTGGTGTACTGACCGGACAGGAGGGACCAATAGAGCCGGTATTCCGTTACGTCGTTCGCGCCGGCGTTTGGGTCGTCTGCCGACTTCGTCCAGGAAGCGTCGAGCTGGTTGCCGAGCCCCGGATCGGTAATCGCGAGGTTTGTCGGAGCATCCGGAGCCACGTTGTCGGTAGCATTCACGGGTCCAGCGACGTTACTCGCGATAGACTCGTTCGTGCCATCCCAGGCGCGAACGTCATACCAAAGGTCCGTCACCTTAGGCGCCGTATCGTGGGTGAAGCTATATGCGCCGGCGCCAGTTGCAGGTATGGTCGTTGCCAGCGTCGGGTTGGTTAGCCCGGTCGATGTCCCAGGCGCTGTATCGTAGTAGAGGCGGTACTCGGTGACGTCGTTCGCGCCACCTCCATCATCGTTACTCGGGTTGAAGCTGCCCTGAGTGGCGCCGCCCTGATCGTTGGGCACGTCGGCAACCACGAGCGACTTGGGCTCACCCGGGGGCTGATCAACGCGCGGCCCCGCGAACTTGTTGGGGGTAGCGGTCAACTCGGGCTGACGCGCCGAGTCCAGGCCATCAGACGCGCGGAAGTAGTAGCTGTGAGCCGTACCAGCCACCAAACCAGTGACCTGGTGCTGGAACGTAGCGCCGTCCGTGTAGTCGCCGTCGGACGGATCAACCTTCGTCATATCGTTGGCGACGCCATCGATATACACCCTCACCCACTCCGGCGGGTTGCCCTGAACACCGGCAAACACGTCGGCGTCCTCGTAGATGATGGTGTAAGTGTAGGTGTCCTGCTCCGTACCAGAGTCTGGATCCAAGCCCGGCGACGCGGCCGCCGGAGGCGCATCGGTCGTCTCGAACACGAGCATCGGAGGCGTGTTCTGGGCGACGAGCGGTCCATCGACGGAGCCGAGATCCACATCTGTCGTGTACGGAGACACCGGGGTCGGTCCGCTGAAGAGTTGCGGGTCGGCCGGTAGGGCTGCAGGAGGCAGCGGCGGGAAATTGAGTTCGCCGTCACGCGTCTGTCCGCGGAAAATGTGCGTGCCCGCCGCCAACCTGATCCCGGTGGTCTCGAACACGGAGCCGTCTGAATAAACGGTATCATTGGGATCCGACTGCGTCATGTCAAGCACGATGTCAGGTGCTGATGAGGTGCCGTCGATCCCGGCACGGATGACAGACGGCGGGTCGTTCTCCTGGTCCGTGTACGTAAAGACGAGCTTGAACAGCGTCGCGGTCGTGCCATCAGCACCTGCCCCAGGCGCATCCGGATTGAACCGGAAGTTGCTGAGCGTAGGAGCGGTATTGCGTAGCACCTCGGGACCCTCGAACTCCGACGTCATCGGGAAACGAACTCTCTCGCCTTCAACGGAGACATTGCTGTCGTTCGGATAGGCCCAGTCCGCCCAGTCATCGCGGAACTCGAAGTAGTAACGATGGAGGCCTGGTCCGAGGGTGAGTAGGTTGGCTGTATTGAACGTATAGACGATGCCATCGTTCGCCCGAGCGTCGGCGGGGTTCTGGCGCGACATCGTGCCTTGGAACCACTGCAGCAACTCGAAGCGGTCGCCCGGTCCTATCGGATCCGCGCCAAGCCCCAGGGCTGTTCCGAGGGGAGTCGCGGTGATCGAGGTTGCGGTATTGGCCGTAATCTGGTAGGTCAGGCCGATCGCGGACCCACTGGCCGCGTCTTCAATGCGCAGCAGGTACGGCCGCACGGCGTCCACGAGCTCGCTGACACCGTACCCCGTGCCGGTCTGTGTCGTGTAGGTGAGGCTGCCGGCTGTAACGCCGGAAACGTTATTGTCACCCTCGGGGTCGCCGAAGAGGTCAACGTAGATCGACGCATCGAACGGCTCGTCTCCCAGGGCATTCGTGTTGAGGACCTCACCGTCAGTGTCGGTATAGGTGACACTGAACATGAAGTCGCTGCCTTCGCGATCGGAGCCGGGCGTGACAGAGCTGTTGGTCAGGACCGGCGGGGTGTTGACTCTGAACGCATACCAGTCATTGGCGCCAGTCGGGTCCATCGCCACGCCGAAGTCCGCTTGCGGATTCGTGAGGGGGAGCAACGGGTCGACATCCTGGAAGGTATCATTGGTCTCGAACTCCGTCCACGTCGGCGGGCGGTTCGGGAAGATCGTGCTGCGCGCCCCATCGCTCGCGACGAAGTAGTAGTTGTAGTCGCCAGGTCCCCCGCCGCCCGGAAGCTGGTCGGCCGTGATCTGGAACTGGAAGACAGCGCCGTCCGTGTAGTCCGTATCGCCAGGCACGAGCTGATTCATCGTGAATCCGCGCCACGTGGTCGGCGATGTGCCGTTGTCGTTGCGGCGGACCATTACGCGAATGAAGTCTGGCGACCGGTTCGGCATACGCCAGTAGTTGGTGAGGAAAGTGAAGGTCGTCGACTCGGTCCACTTACCGCCCCGTAGCGCAACCGCGCTCGGATCGGCAGGGCTCTCCGGCCAGATGTTAGCAAAGTTCGGTCGGATGGTGTCGTCGTTGATGTAATGCGTCGGCTGCCCAGGCCGACCCGCAATGAATGGGTTCGACCCATCAGGTCCGCCATCGGCGCTGACGCCCTCAAACGGGCTGATGATCGGGAAGCTGCCGTAAGTCTTCGCAGTGAAATCAAACAGCTCGTGCGTGATGACAGGTACGAGCCTCGGCTCTCCACCGACCGGGGTGAACGGCGCAACGCCTCCCTCGGGGAACTGCACTCCGGTGTGGTAGGGCGGAGGAGTTGCTTGGGGACGGACCGCTGGGTTGAAATATGGGAACCCGCTCAGCACGGGGTTCACGTTCGGATACTGGGTGGCGTCCTGGGCGTCATACGCATAGCCAAAAGGCCGAACTTCTCTCGTGTACGACGGGGCGCGCCGTTCCCATGACCGGTGAGCCGAGGGCGAGGACGGTGGCTCTGGCATCGGATTCCAGTATTCGACGCGCGTCTGGTTTCCGGGCCAGCCGATCTGGACGTGAGCTACGCCACGCGGCGGGAAGAAGTCATCAGTCGCGGCGAATTCGTACGTGTGCGGACCGGGCGGAAGCGAGACGTACCCATTGCTCGCCGGCGTCCCACGGACGCCTCTCGCGCGCAGGTCCTGGTCGTCCGGGCCCGGCGGGTCATACCGCAACTGGAACATGTTGTCCAGGAAATTCATGTAATCGGTCGGCTGGATCACATACTTGTAGATCGCGCCACCGAAATCCCTGAAAGTGTTGTCGTTCAGGTCCTCGCGGAGCATGAAGTGAGGGCGCTGGATGTTGCCATCGATGATGAGGACAACCTCAGCCTGCACTCGCTTCTCATATTCGGGATACGTAGCATCTCCCGCGCCCTTCGTGCGCTGAAGGCCGACATAGTCGCCTGAGTGGTCCATCCACGCATCATCAGACCAATCGATCGTCCAACCGTAGTTGCCGCTGGACAGACCGTTAAAGGAAAAACTGTCAGCGTAGCCGGCGTCGAGAACCCCATCGGGCGCGCGTTTGGGGAGTCTGTCGAAGTTGACGATCCGCGTGCGTCCGTCGCCCGGAGTGGTCCCGGCGGCCCAGCCCCATCTCGGCGGGAGATCGTTCGTGCTGGGCGTTCGGCCATTGGCGTACTGAACGCGGAACGTGTAAGTTGAGTCACCGGAGCCGTTGTCGTTATCCAACTGCAGCGAGTTGGGCGCCACCTCAAGCGGATCGACACCGGCAGCGGGGCTAGCGAACCACTCCAGGACGTCTTCGTCGTCATCGTGGGCCGAGTACGTCCCGGCGCCATGGCTGTTGCCAGCCCAGCCACTGATAAGGCCTCCATTGGAGTCTCTGATCCAGACGTTGAAGCGGAACGATATGCCGCTGCCCTGGAAGAAGTTACCCATGCACCAGTCTTGATGCGGCAGTGGCGGGAACAGGGGATGATTGAAGAGGAACCCTCGGCCGGTGAACGGGCCGATGGTGTAGACGGCCGTGGTGCCCCCAAGGCTGGCTACAGCGACGCCATCGAGGTCATCGAAGGGCCGCGGCTGTTGGCCGGTTGATAGGTCAATGAGCCAGTTGCTGGGGTTGAGAGGCCCTCCCGTCGCCCCGCCGCTCAGGCGAAGGCCGACGAGACTGTTGTTCGCGCCACGGTCGATGACGATCCCAAACCAGCGCTGGGAGTTCGCCGAACTGTGAATTGGGAAGACGCCGCCTTGAAACGCGTTGCTGGCGCTTTGACCGAACACGGGCGTCGCTACAAGAGGCAGGAGAGCGAACAGCGGAATGAGAGACCTCACAGCGAGGCGGCGCAGTGTGCTTTGCGGTTGGGCCACTAGTGAATTCCTCCCCGTCAAGTGCCAGACTGGCCGGACGCAATGAAAGCCCGCCCCGGCCGGCGGACGGGCGCGCCCCAGCCAAAGATAAGAGCCAGCCCGTGCAGGCTGGTGTTCGCCTTCCCTGTCAAAGCCACCTTCAGTGGCTCGTGGAGCGAACGTCGTCACCGACGAATAACTCGTATTTTACAGTAACGTATACCAAAAGTCAACCGATCATGGGGCCTGTTCGAGCCGACTTGAGCGCCCGAGATAACCGCCGCATGGCCGAGACTTAAGGGCCTGATTCCCGATGTGATAGCGGGAGGCCTTGGTGGCCGACCCAAACGGCAATGTGACATTGCTCACGGAGGAGCCCCGGCCATGCCCCAAACGGCTGCGTCCCTAAGCCGAAGCCCGCTCTGAGCCTCGCTGCCGGCGACCCCATTCTGCCCCGGCGGCCTCACCGGCGGGCCGACCCTTTGTTGGCGGCGATCTGCCGTCCGACCGCAGCAAAAAAGCAGACCCAACACACGCACGCGACTCCGGCGACGACGAAGCAGGAATAGGCATCCACATCCCACTCGCGGCGAGTGCCAACGGCGTGTCCGAATTCCTCGATCGTACGTATCCAAATGGCCATCCCCGCCGCGAGCACGCTGAAGCCAGCCGCTGCCGCTAGCAGCAGTGCGAGCCATACGCGCCGCAGTCTCGTCGATCCGCCCGGGACGTGTCTCGTTGTGGCGCCGGCCGGCTGGCTGGCGCGAGTGGTGTTGGGGGATGTCTCAGGGGTGTCAGGCATCGCGGTAGTAACCATGTTACCTTCCGCTGTGTCGATTCAGGGCTGCGCGGATCGAGGCGTGGGCTGCCGGACGCTAAGAGAGCAACTTCTCGTCGATCAGGCGGTTGACCTGTTGAGGGTCGGCCTGGCCCTTCGTCAGCTTCATGACGCCGCCAACGAGCGCGCCCTTCGCCTTCTTCTTGCCCTCTCTGTAGTCCGCGACCGCCGCCGCGTTCTCAGCGATGACCTGGTCGATGATCGGGCCGAGTTCGTCCTCGCCGCCGACGACCTCAAGCCCGCCGGACTCGACAATCGTCGCCGCCGCTTGGCCGGTCTCGAACATCGTCTCGAAGACGTCCTTGGCGATCTTACCCGTTATCTTCCCCGCTTGCACGAGGCCGAGGAGTTCGGCGATGCCGGCGGGCGATACCGGTGACGCCTCAATTCCTAGGCCAGCCGAGTTCAGCATCCGACTCAGGTCGCCCATGACCCAATTGCTAGCCGCCTTCGCGTCATTGCACAGGCCGACGACCTCCTCGAAGTAGTCCGCCATCGCCTTCGAGGCCGTCAGCACACCCGCATCGTATTCGGGCAGCCCGTAGTCGTTCATGAACCGCGCCCGGAGCGCGTCCGGAAGCTCCGGCAGCGACTGCCGGATCTTGTCAATGTCCCACTCAGCCGCCGGCACCATCGGCAGCAAGTCCGGATCCGGGAAGTACATGTAGTCCCCGGCCGACTCCTTGGTCCGCATCAGCTGCGTCTCTTGCTTCTCCTCGCTCCAACGTCGGGTCTCCTGGCGGATGGGCTCGCCATCCTCAACCGCGCGACGCTGCCGCCGGACCTCATACTTGACAGCCTCGTAGACTCCTCTAATGGATGCGAGATTCTTGATCTCAACGCACTCCGTGCGCTCGCCGGTCTCATCATCGACGATGTTAACCGTCGGCTCGCACCGCATCGCGCCTTCTTCCATGTTGCCGCTGGCCACACCGATATATCGGACGATCTCTCGCAGGCTCGTCAGATACGCTCGGACCTGCTCGGCCGAACTGAAGTCCGGTTCCGTCACGATCTCCATCAGGGGCGTTCCGGCCCGGTTGTACTCAACAAGACTGGTGCCGTCCGGCAGGTGGAAGTTCTTGCCGGTGTCTTCCTCAAGGTGCACGCGCCGGATGCGGATACGGTGCGTGTCGCCATCGACATCGACGTCGATGCGCCCGTCATACGTCAACGGCTCTTCGTACTGACTGATCTGATAATTCTTCGGCATGTCGGGATAGAAGTAATTCTTCCGGGCGAAACGGCATCGCTCAGCGACCTCGCAGCCGAGAGCCAGCCCCGTCCTGATGACCAACTCGACCGCCTTGCGATTCGCGACCGGCAACGTGCCGGGGACGCCTGAGCACACCGGACAGCACTGCGAGTTGGCCGTCTCGCCAAACCGCGTGGAACAGCCACAGAACATCTTGCTGTCCGTCAGAAGCTGTGCATGAACTTCCAGTCCGATTTTCGGTCTCATTCCCATGAATCCGGCTCCCACCGATCAGCGGGCCCACGTCCCCGCTGTTGCATATGCGAGTGACTACTGCGCCGCGAGCTTCGGTTTCTGGCCGACCCAGCCGGCCTGCTGCTCGTAGGCATATCCGACCCGAAGCACCGTCTCCTCATCAAACGCCTTCCCCATCACCTGCAAGCCAACCGGCAGTCCTTCGGACAGGCCACACGGCAGGCTCAGCGCTGGGATCCCTGCCAGGTTCACCGGGATCGTGCAAATGTCGGCCATCTTCATCGCAAGCGGATCGTCCGCCCTCTCGCCGATCCTGAAGGCCACGCACGGCGATGTCGGCGATATCAGCACGTCGAACCGCTCGAAGGCCTTGTCGAAGTCGTTGCGGATGAGTTGGCGCACCTTCAGCGCCTTGACATAGTAGGCGTCGTAATAGCCCTTGCTGAGAACATACGTGCCCTTGATAATCCTCAGGCGGACCTCGGGGCCGAAGCCCTCCGCGCGCGTCTTGGCGAACATCCCCTCATAGTCGCTGAAGCTCTCCTCCGTCCGGTGCCCGTAGCGCACGCCGTCGAACCGGGCGAGGTTTGAACTGCACTCGGCCGGCGCGATGATGTAATAGACGGGGAGCGAGTAGTCGCAGTGCGGAAGTCCGACCTCTTCACACTCGATGCCGAGATCGCCCAACGCCTGGATGGCCTTCTCAACACACTCGCGGACGCCGGGTTCGATCCCCTCGCCCATGAGTTCCTTGACGATTCCTGCCTTCATGCCCTTGACGTCACCGTTCAGCGCCGAGGCATAGTCCGGGACCGGAATATCGGAGGCCGTGGAGTCCATCTCATCGTGGCCCGAGATCACGTGTTGGAAGAGCGCCGCGTCCGTGACGTCCTTGGTGAGCGGCCCGATTTGGTCCAGGCTGGAGGCGTACGCGATCAGCCCGTAGCGGCTGACGCGACCGTAAGTCGGCTTCAGACCGACGCAGCCGCACACCGACGCCGGCTGGCGGATCGAGCCTCCTGTATCCGACCCAAGCGCGAGGAACGCCTCATCGGCGGCCACGGCGGCCGCGGACCCGCCGCTCGATCCTCCCGGGATGCGGTCGAGATCCCACGGGTTCCGGGTGACCTTGAACGCTGAGTTCTCGGTCGAAGACCCCATGGCGAACTCATCCATGTTCGTCTTCCCTATCAGAGGCATCCCAGCATCGCGGCAGCGCGAGACTATGGTGGCATCGTACGGGGGAACGAAGTTGTGTAGGATCTTCGACGCGCACGTAGTCGTGACGCCCTTGGTGCACAGGACATCCTTGGCGGCATACGGGACGCCCGCCAAGGGACCGAGAGTCTCGCCGGCGGCTCTGGCTTCATCGACCACTCGCGCCTGTTCGAGAGCAACGTCCGTCGTGAGCGCCAAGTACGCGTCAATCTGTGGTTCTACGGCGTCAATGCGCGCGAACTGCGCCTCGACCACTTCGACCGATGACACATCCTTCGCGGCCAGCTTCGCAGCCAGCTCGTGCGCGGTTAGCTCGTGAAGTCCCACGGCATGTCCTCCGATAGGGCATTCCAGCCCGGTCTTGCAGCGACCTCAGCCCTCGACGATCCTGGGAACGCGGAAGAACTCGTCGGCGCCGTCGGGAGCGTTGCTGACGATCTCATCGATCGGCAACGAGGCCTTGATCTCATCCTCGCGCAACACGTTCACCATCGGCACCGCATGGCTCATCGGTTCGACGCCATCGGTGTCGAGTTGCTGCAGTTCCGCGAAATGCTCCAGGATGCGGTTCAGCTCGCGCTGAAGCCGCGCGATCTCTTCTTCCGACAGGTCAAGATGCGCCAGAACCGCGACATGGGCGACATCATCCTTGGTAACTTGCTCCATTGGGTCCAGCCTCCATGAATGGCCCCGCAGCCTACCTTCGACTGCGGCGCGCGGCCCATGATAGCACCTGCCGTCTCACAGCGTCAAGAAACGGGAGTTTCGACCGTCCGAACCTGCCAGCGGGCCGATCTGGCGGGGCGGGGAGACGCTAGTGTCGGGACCATTCGAAGTACACCGTGGCCATCTCATCATCCCTGGTGTCGGCCAGGGCGAACCATCGAATACCGTCGCCAAGCCGGAACTCGCCACCCATGGCATGGAGGGAGTCGGGTACGCTCTCCGGCCGCCAATGGCTGGGAGACGTGAGGCCGATGGTTGTCCACGGCATCCACTCAGGGCCTTGAGCGGTCCAGGGCTGCTCGAAGGGCGCGCTCTTCAGGAAGCCGTCCAAGACATCCATGGGCATCAGCACTACGGCCCTAAGATCGCCGTGCCAGCCCGTGTAGCCCCTGGCCTCCACCAACGCCGTGCCCTGAGGGAACTCAATCTCCCCCATCCGCTCAACGCCCCGAAGGCTCGCGATGGGGTAGGCGTCTGCCCGGGGCATGGCCAGGCCGCCTATCCTCAACCCAAGCAAGCCGATCATGCCCACCACCACCAGGGCCTGTGTCACGACCCACACCTGTTCGCTCGTAGATCGGCGGGGTTGCGAAGGCGCGAGCCGCGTGAGCAACCAGAGTCCCAGCGCGAAGGACACGACACCTACGACACCCCACCCGGTCACCAGTAGCGCCCAGGCCCAAAGCTGTCCCTCCAGGCCTCCGCCAACAGGGAAGGGGCGCATGTCATAGGCCTCTACTTGGCCCCAACCTAGCCCGATGAACCATCCACCCGCCCCACGGACAAAGCCGAGGAAGCCCGCGACGAACCCGACGCTGGAGAGGCACAGCCCGACCCAGTAGAAAGCCTTGTGCCGCAAAGTGAACCGCCCCATGGCAACCGTCCTCGGGGGAATAGACGCTCAGCGCGGCTCGCCGCCTCGTTAGGCCCACGCTCCCGACGCCGTCGGACACCTCGGGAAAAGCGCTTCACACGCGGCCCGGGCGAGCCTCGAATCCCCCTCCATCTGCGCCGTGGCGCGCTCGCCGAAGCCATTGATGCCGAGGACTAGACTCACCATTGTCGCCTGGTCCAACTCGACGCGGATCTTGCCTGGAGCCCAGTCTTGCGCGGCCACTTTCCCGGCGCCGATCTCAAGGACAGCCGACCCACCGTCCGGCAAGCAGAACGCGATCTCCCCGCTCCAGTCGCTGACCGCTGAGTTGGCCAATCGTCGCTCCAACTCCGGGCAGACGCGGCGCATCAACTCCCCCGGGTCAATCACGCGGATCATGTTGCCCGCCGGCCCCGAATGCGTCTCGACCCACCTGAACCGCACTCCCGCCGAGATCATCGCCCGCTCGATCGCGTGGTCGAATGGCATGCGCGCCACCACCATCTCGGCCCCGCGCGCGTACGCTTCCCGCAATATGTGGACCAACATCGCCCCGAGGGCATCGGGGTGCTCCGGATCGAAGCCGAACTCCTCAATCTCGACCTGCGCGTCAGCCGGCCCTGCGTCTGGGCGCTCCTCCGCCAGCATGTACCCAACCGCGTCCCCGTCCAACACACAAGTGACGCGCAACCCCGTCTCGTCTGGTCCCTCTCGGAGGACCGTCTCCCTAAATGCGACGACCTGCGCGCCGGAGCGCTGACCGTAGAACGCCTCATGGAGGCTCGCCCGCGCCTCGTAATGCGCCTTGGGGTCATACGGGACCACGTCACCCATGAAAGAGAGAGGTGGCTCCAGGTACTCGTCCGGCCACATCACCTGCGTCCCGGCATGGGACGACCGGAGCGGGAACTCCACCGTGCGCCGCGGGAATGGCTCCCAACCAAAGCGCGAGTAGAACCGCATCAGCCCGCCTAACCGTCCGACTTGGCAGTCTCGTTCGCGGAGTTGTTCGTCGAGACCAGCCATCAACTCGGATCCGTGCCCTTGTCGCTGAAGATGCGGCAACGTGCCAACCATGCCGACATCGCCCTTGTTGATCTGGCAAGTGCCTACCCTCAACGCCTGTACCGTCACGCGACACGCGCTGACTATCTCGTTCTCATGCTCAAGCACGACCCATTCCTCTGGAGATCGCCGGCATGAGTCGAGCACCCAATCGTGGTTCTGTGGCGCGAAGGCCTCCCCGATGATGGTGGCGACTTTCCTTGCGTCCTTCTTCGTGGCCGTCCGCACGTCACTCATCAACAGGCTCCGTATATGGAATCAAGTCAGTCCGAGGGCTTAGCGCGCGCATCTTCTCGTACCAAGCCTTGCCCTGCTCGGGGTCGGCCGTGTCGAGCACGAAGATGAACCGCGTTCCCTCGGCTGCATCGTCCATCAGCTTCAATGCGGCTTCGTCTGTGATCCATGACAGCACGTGAGCTGGAGCCTCCGGCCCGCTAAAGTGGTCGAGGATCGGATCCCATCCGCTCCGGGCGAGAACGCGATTAAACGCGTAGAAGTTGGGAATCGCGTTGAAGCTCGCGAATTGATGCTCCGCGTCTGCGCAGCAGTGCATCCCCAAGCCCCCGAAGTGCTCCGACAGGTCTATCAACTCGGGGAGCGCGTGCTCCTCGAACATCGCCGTGCCCATGATTCCACATTCATCGTTGCTCAACCACGGCCCCATCTCCGGCGGGGCCCAAGCGGCCGGGCAGTGGCAGGGGCTGAGCCGCGGGAATTCTCTCCGAAGCTCCGCCAGGAACGTCTTCAGCAGCGACGCGCACTTGTCCACAAGCCTCTTCGCGGCAGCGGAGTCGTCCGGCTCCATCATCGCCATCAGGAAGTGTTCCTTATTCCAGATGAGGCTCGCAGTGTCAAATCCGCTCTGCACGTCACATGGCCCGAGGTAGGCGTCTTCGCCCAGTTCATCGCGCACTAGGCTGCCCAGCTCAAACACCCGCGACAGCTCCCGGCTCCTCCAGATGTCGGGCGCCTCGATCTCATCCGCCTCTTCAGCCGTTCTCACCAGCGGCAGTGCGGCCGGGTTCGTGTCATCGTACCGATGCACGCGGCATCCAAACGCCGCCGCGTAGATCTGCGTTCCCGTCCCGAGTTTCGCCACGGGAACCGAGTCGTCGCCGACCGCCTCGAGCATCCGGACTTGCCGCTCGTAGTTCTCTACGACCCACGGTACCCACTCGCTGACCGGCGCATCGGAGAGGGGGTAATCATACCCCTCCCACTCGTGCAGCGGCACCCCCGTTGCGTGGACGCAGAACCCGTGCCCGCTGAACGGACCACGCGCGTAGATGTTGCGCAAGAACGCCTCGTTCTGAATCGCGTGATCGCTCATTGCATGCCTCTCGCCGGTTCAGATCTCCAGCCGGTTGCGTATGTCCCGCGCTGCATCCGCGCGCCCCTTGCCTTCAAGCCGCTTGAGCCACGGCTGCAACTGGACATACTTCCACGGCCCTGTCTGCACTACTTCTTGCAGCGGATCCGGCGCGGCGCCATGGTGGCCAAGGTTCTCCGCGTGCCATTCGATCAGCAGGTGGTCGAGTTGCTGGACCACGGCTGGGTTCTCGGCCGCGACATCCTTCGTCTGATGTGGATCGTCAAGCATATCATGCAGTTGCACGGGCGGGAACGGGAACAGTCCCGGATGGTAAGTCCTCGTCAGCAACCACCGGTCCGTCCGCACGGATCTCTGGCACGAGTACAGCCCGTGCGTCCACACCACGTGGTCCCTCGCCTGTGCCGGCTCGCCCGTCAGTTGAGGCGCGAAGGACGCGCCATCCCATCCCTCGGGCGTCGGGAGGTCCAGCATGTCGCAGAGCGTCGGAGGCAGATCGACGTTGTAGACCAAATCATCGCAGCGCGCGCCCGGCTCAGTGGCCGAGGGCCACCTGACGATCATCGGGATATTCTGCACGGCTTCGCAGCCACACACGTGGTCCCCATAGACGCCGAACTCGCCCATCGCCTCGGCGTGGTCGGCGGAGATGATGATCGCCGTCTCGTCCAGAACGCCCTGGTCGGCGAGGGCGTTCAGCACCTGCCCGATGTGGTGGTCCATGTAACGGATGGATGCATCGTACCCATCGCAAAAGTGACGCCAGTCGTCGACTGAGGCAATCTGGTCCGGCATCGAGGCGGCCGGGCTCTTATCCTGCCCGGGGAACAGCTCTCGGGCCGTAAATGGACCGGACGTCGACTGCTGTTCCTCGATGGCCGCCGCGTCCGGCCAAGCCGGAGGGGGATCGTCGGCGAAGTGACCCATCCAATCGGGCGACATCGTGTAGATTCGGTGCGGGTCCCAGTAGTGGACATGCAGGAAGTAGTCATCATCCGCGCCATGCTCCGCAATCCACGGCAGGGCCGCGGCGTTCACCTCGTCTGCGTTCTCTCCCCCACCCTTGAGCGTGAAGGTGTGCAACTCTCGCCATCCCGCGGCGAACCACCAGGCGTCATGCCGATCCGCGAAGGACGAGATGCTCGCCGTCCGATACCCGTTCGCATGAAGGTGTCGCGCAAACATCGGCGGGTTGCGGGTGTAGCGGAACTCGCTCCCCGGCCCCCAGTGCGTCGCGACGCCGTTATGCACCCCAAACCGCCCCGAGAACAGAGCAGCCCGGGACGGCATGCACGGCGCGTCTGACGCGTAACACCGATTGAAGGTCATCCCGTCATTGATGATCTCGTCTAGATTGGGCGTCGTGCAACGGTGGTAGCCGGCAGCGCTGAAGTGGTCGGGCCTCATGCAATCGAGGTCGAAGTAGATGATCCTCACAGCTCGCGCCTCCTCGTGCAGGGGTCGGCCGGATGACGCGGTGGTGTTTCCGATCCGGCTCACCGAACACCTCCGCGCGTCGCGTGACAGAGGGCGTCGGGCGGGCCATGCCGAACGTGGCCGCCAGCCCGCCGAGTCCAGGAGGCCTCACCTTTGAGCCAGGAGCGCGTCTCATACGATCCCTTCCGTCCCGTCTTTCCATCGCCGGCCAGTCTCGTTACCTCGGTCGACGCCGAAGGGCGGCCGAACATCATCACGCTGGGCGAGACATTCAACCTCAGCATCCGCGAGCCGGTCATCGTCGGGATTGCCATCCACAAGGACCGCTACTCTCACGAGCTGATCAGCGCGTGCGGCGAGTTCGTCGTCAATCTCCCGCCGGCGGGCCTCATGGGTGAGGTCATGGCGTGTGGCTCAGAGTCGGGGAGGACCACCGACAAGTTCACCGAGTTCGGTCTCACCCCGCTCCCGGCCAAGCACGTCGCGCCGCCGCTGATTGCGGAATGCCCAGTCAACATCGAGTGCCGCCTGCTCTCCGTCCAGGTCATCGGCGACCACGACCTCTTCCAGGGCGAGGTGCTCGAGCATCACGTCTCACCCGATGTGCTCAATGAGGATGGGAAGTTCGACCCAGAAAGACTGAGCACCATCTGCATGGCAGGTGGCCACTTCTTCGATCTCGGGAAGCACATCCGTGAGTGGTAGTAACTCGCCGCCCTGAGCCGCCCATGATGCCGAACTCACCGACGACGGTGTCCACGTCCACTGAACCGCGCCTGCTCCCCGTGAGCATCAAGGCGCTGGTCATCGCGCTCATCGTCGCCATCGTGGGCGTGCGCTACCAGACGACCAGCATCCTGCACGGGCTTGGCGCGTCGCCCGAGCTGCCTCTCGCAACGCTCTTCGTGCTCGTCGCGCTGCATCCGATCCTCGAGAAACTCCTCCGATTGAAGCGCTCTGAGATCATCGTCATCTACTGCTTCGTAATGGTGGCGGCGGCCTCGTATGATGGCGTCAGCCGTTTCATGCCCGCGTATACCGTTCCCCAGTATTTCGCCGGGCCCGAGAACAACTTCCAGATGCTCAGCGACGAATGCGTCCCAGATTGGTTCGTCCCCAAGGACGCAGAACTGATCCGCATGTATTACGAAGGGCGTGGCGACCAGCCCGTCAACTGGGGGCCCTGGATCCGGCCGACGGCTATGTGGGTGCTGTTCTTCATGACGCTCTGGGGAACGCTCTACTGCGTCGTCGGATTGCTGCGTCGCCATTGGGTTGAGCACGAGCGACTGGGGTTCCCGATGGTCGCCGTCCCGCTTTACATCACGGGCACCGGAACAGGGAAGTTCCGCCCAAAGACATCGGTCTGGCGCGAGCCGCTCATGTGGGTCGGCTTCATCGTCACCTCGCTCCATTTCCTATCGATCATGGTCCACGCGCTCAATCCCCGCGTGCCGACGCTCGGCACTCACTTCGACGTGGGACAGCTCTTCACTGAGAAACCCCTCGACGGCCTGCGTCCGCTGTTCCTGTTCATCTACAACCCGCTGCTTGCCGGCCTCGCCTACTTCGCTCCACAGGACCTCTGCTTCTCAATGTGGTTCTTCTTCCTCTGCTACTTCAAGCCGATCCGCTTGGTCTACCGCGTCGCCGGCTTGCCCACGCCCTCCGGCTTCCCGTTCTACTGGGAGCAAAGCGCCGGCGCATTCATCGGCATCACCCTCTTCTACGCCTGGGCGGCGCGCGGGCATCTGCGGGAGGTGTGGAAGCTGGCCACGTCGGGGCGCAGCCCGAGCGGCGAGCAACCATGGGCCGACCCAATGACGCCGCGCTTGGCGCTGGCAGGCGCGGCGTGTGGTTTCGTCGCGCTCTGTGCTTACTACATGCTGGCGGGGATGAGTTGGTGGGTGGCGGCGATCTTCTTCGGTCTCATCATCATCTTCGCAACCATCTTCACGCGCGGCCGAGCCGAGAGTGGCGTCGCCTACACCGCCTCGTTCCCATTCTGGCAGGCCAGCCGACAGCTCAAGTCGTTCCTGGGTTCTGAGCGCCTCATGCCCGGTGGCAGCTTCTCAAACGTCACGCTGCTCGGCAGTCTCATCTTCCTGCACTTCGGGAGCTTCCCTGAAGGGATGACATACCAGATCGAGAGCCTCAAACTCGGCGCCGAGTCCCGGATCAAGACCAGTCACATGACGGGGATCATCATCGGGGCGATGCTCGTGGGACTGCTCCTCAACTTCCAGACATTCTTCAGCACGTGCTATGACTGGGGAGCAAACACGCTTCAGGGCGGCGTGACGGAGGGCGGTTACCACGTTCGCATCGCCCGCACGGAATACGCGGAGGTCAGCACGATTGCCGACGGTCACGCGCTGAAGCCAGACTGGAACCGTAATGGATTCACGATCGGCGCATTCGCGTTCACGCTGCTCTTGGTCGCCTTGCGATCCCGCTTCCCCAGGTCGCCGTTCCACCCGCTCGGGTTCGTCATGACGACCTCATACGGCTACGCCTATTGGGGGTCGTTCCTTGCGATCTGGGCGACGAAGGGCCTCATCCTGCGGATCGGCGGAGTGAGGCTCTACCACCGGCTGGCGCCCGTGTTCGTCGGCCTCGTGCTGGGACAGGTCTTCTCGCTCAGCGTGGTGTGGATGACCTTCGCCCGATTCACGCCCGATGACTGGAAGAGCGTCGCCGATCCCCTCATCTACTTCTGATCCCGCCGCAGCTCTCGCACCCAGTCTGCCACCTCCGCAACGGGCGCCGTCCAGATCCGATTGCTATGCCGCTCGAGGTGCGCGCAAAGCTCGACGAAATCCACCGACGAGACCGGGAGATGGCCTGAGTCAATACCATGGAACACGAGCAGTCCCCAACGCCCTCGCGACGCGCACTGCTCCGCAAGGCCCACTAGATTCGCACCCGTCATCCGCGACACGTCCCATGACCACAGACAATGAAGATCACACGTCAGCGAGTGGTTGGGGACCTCGCCGATCCCGCGTCCGGCCACGAAGTGTTTGGCTATCACAGGCACGTAGCTCTGCCGGTCCAGTCCCTCACCCACGTGGGTTTGGTAGCAGGGGTAGCAGTACGAGCGACTTTCTCGTGGGAACAGCTCTGCCAGCCGCCCCTCCGCCGCCATGACGTCCGCCTCGATGTCGGCGAGCGTCATTCTCTCGAGCCCGTGGCCGCCGGGGTCGTCCTGAAATCCGAGAGAGCACGTGTGGCTTAACGAGTGGTTTCCAATCTCGTGCCCCGCGTCATGTACCGCGCGCCATGGCTCCATGGCCTTGCGCCAATCCTCGCCGCGCAGGCTTACGTAGAAGGTCCCTCGCAGCCCGCGCTCATCCATCATCGGAATCGCCTTCTTCAGTTGCGATGGCAGCGCATCATCGAATGTGAGCGAGACGGCGCCCTCGTAGTTGTCCGGCCAGAGCCTCGTCGTGTCTGGTGTCAATCCACACACCCTCCCGATCGTCTGCATAGTCCCGCGAGCCTCAGCCGTCCGCGCGTGTTCCAGTGGCGGCTGCCTGTACCACAATTCCACCGGCTGATCCCCCCCACCTCTCATTGAGGGAGCAGGCGCCGCGCGACAGCTGTTGAATCTCGAAGGCACCGCGCGCACTGGAGGCGATCCCCATGAGCCGAATCATACTCATCGCAATCGACACGCTGCGAGCTGATCACCTTGGATGCTACGGCTACGTCCGGGACACGAGTCCACGCATCGACGCGCTCGCAGCCGACGGGATCGTGTTCGACAACTTCATCACCCAGACAGGGCACACGCTGCCGACATTCACGTCGATCATGACAGGTCGATACCCGTTCGGCCACGGCATTGTCAGCACGCTCCACTCGCATCCGGACCAACCAGATCAAGTGGTGAGCGACCAAGTCCCGGTTCTATCGCAGTTGGTGCGCGAACACGGATGGCTGACGGCGGCGTTTGACAACCTGCCGGAATTCCCTTGCGGACCCAAGTGGCTCACCCGTGGGTACGACTGGATCTCGGGGGTTGTGAATTACCCAGGAAGATCGCTGTGCAACACGCTCGCGGAGCAGATCAACGAGAGGTTGCTGCCTTGGCTGCGCCAGCACCTCGCCGAACAGGCCTTCGTCTTCGCCCACTACTGGGATCCGCACCAACCGTACAACCAACCCGAGCCCTTCCGATCGATGCATGTTGACGGCCCTGCTCCCAATCCCATCGAGGCTCCGGACGGCTGCGGCTTCATCCCGGGTTGGGGCTGGCTGTCAAGGCTCGACGATGAGCGACGGCCGAAGATTGACCTCTACGACGGGGAGATCAGCTACGTTGACGCGGCGGTCGGACGGTTGGTCGACGAACTCAAGGGCATGGCGGCGTACGACAACAGTTGGGTCATCCTCACCAGTGACCATGGCGAGGACATGGAGGAACACAACGCCCCGTTTGAGCACCGCGAAACTTACCAGTGCAACGTCGGAGTTCCCCTCATCGTGAAGCCGCCGGCGGGTATGATGCCCACCGGCATCCGGTCATCCGCTCTGGCCGGACACATCGACATCCTGCCGACCGTGCTGGATATCGCGGGGATCGAATCGCCTCGAGGAATCGATGGGATGAGCCTGCTCCCAATCCTGAACGGGCAAGCCGCCGAAGGCCATCCACACCTGTATACGCATGGCGGAGCGGTGAAGCAGTCAGGAAAGTGGCAGTCGGGGGAGATTGCGGTTCGAACGGAGGAATACAAGTACATCGCACGCGGCGCCCCGCTGACCGAGGTCGGCCACGCGCACTTGGATGTCAGCGTGCTCAGCGCGCCGCCATGGCGGGGGGATCGAACGCGGCCGCCGTCCGACTGGATTCACTACTTCAACCGTCTTCCGAAGCGGGAGCTGTACCATCTTCCGTCAGACCCGCACGAACTGAATAACATCGTCGAGGGGGAAACGGCCATCGCCGGCGACCTGCACTCGCTGCTCGCCGAATACACCGCGCGCCGACCCGACTTGTTCGCAGGGACGCTGTAGAACTTACAGCTCATCCATCAGCGAATCGAAGAGGTCCTCCACCATCGGCTCATCCGAGAGACCTGACGAGCCCATCGCCTCGCGTAGCTCTTGCTCGGCGATGTCCTTCAGCCCCTCCTCGAGTCCGCTCTCCACGACACCGAGGATCTTGTCGAGAGTGGAGTCTTTGGCTTCTGGCGGCAGGAAGAGCGACTCAGGATGGTCTGGATCGTACTTCCGCTGGCGGACCTTGACGCCATCGGGCGGCACGAACGCGAAGTCCGACTCATCCAGACCTTCATTCACTTCGAGATCGGTCGCCGCCCACGAGAACAGCGTGCCGCCATTCTCTTTGAGGGCGATGGCTCGAGTCGGCAAGCCGGTCTCGTCATCAATGTAGATCCGCGTGCGCTTCCACTTGCCCAGGAACAGGCTGTCATCGAAACGCTTCCCCAGAGCGGGCACGGCTGACCGCACGCCCGCCGCTTTGGCTGCCTGCGTTGGCGTGATCTCGACAACGCTGCACGCGCGACCATCGAAGTTCTCAGACTCCAGCAGCTCAAGTTCGCTCCCGTTGCGGGCCTGATCCACCCAGGGCTTCACGGAGTGATCGCGCATCACCTCGGGCGGGCTGAAGTCCGTGAACTGAACCTCGAATGCGACTTTCTTGCCGGGCACGTAGAGCCACGCGGCATCCCCGTGCACGTACACGCTGCATGCCTTCTTCTGCTTCCCCCCCAAGTCGAGACGGTACGACTCGGGGTGCATGTACCACATCGTCCCTCGCACAGGAAGACTGATGCTCCCGACCTCAACACTCACCTCGAAGTCGCCCTTGTAGTCCTCGAGTCCATCCCACGCGCGCTGGCATTTGCGTAGCAGCGTGGCGGTTCGGATCGACGTCCCAAACACGCCCCAGACCACCGCGCCGACGATGGCGAGAATGGCAACGACGACCAGCACCACGACAATCTTCTTCATAGCCCCAAACCCTCGTGCCCGGAGATCGCTCAACCGCGAGACCCTACCGAGCCTCCGTCTGGACTGTGATCCAGATCTGGAGGTTGGTGGTGGACATGGTCTCTTTGAGGTCGATCTGCCACCCTTTGCGGCGGCGCTCCGTGTGGACGGGCACCCTCGTAGTCGTCATCGCGCCCGACCCCGTGCGATGCGTCACCGAGACAAACACGGTCGCGATGTCTCCCATAATGGAGTCATCGACGACGACCGTCTCTGGCTTGGTGAGTGGGCCTGTGAGTAAATCCAGCCACAGGTCCGATTCCGGGTCGCTCAGAGATTCTTCCGTAACGCTACGCCGGATTCTCTCCGGATCGCCCTCGCGCGCGGCCCGGATCACCGAATTGACCATCTTAGTCGGAGAGTCCGACAGCAACAGTTTCCACGCGGCGAAGCCGCCGCCGGCCAGAATGACCACGCCCGCCACAACTATGAATGGTCCCCAAGCCTGAATGCGGGGCAACCTGCGTCGTAGTTCTTCTCGCATGCATAGCACCTGCCTCAGAAGCGTGTGGCACGCTCGTTGTCGCGCGTGACGGGCTCGCAATCACGACGATCGGGCACGGCGGTAAATAGCATCTGGTTAGACGTTCGCAAGCCGGAATCGTTCGACTCTCAGGGCCAATGGTCAGTCGCTGCCTTCTCTAGCGCGCAGCTCCGCAACCGCTTCGGCTAGATCCGGAACGGGCCGCAGGAACTCCACGATCAGCTCTTCCAGGCGGTCGGTCGATGCGGCTTCGAATCGCAACGTAACAACCGGCTCCGTGACGGACGGCCGAGCTAACGCCCATCCATCTCCGAAGTCAACCCTCACGCCATCGAGCCGGGATAGCTGGCGGTTTGCGTGAGCGTTGGCCAGCGCTTCCATGGTAATCTCCGTCGCATCGGACGCCCAGTCGACACGCAAGTCCGGCGTCATTGCGCGGACCGGCAACTCGTCGACCGCGGCGGCGAAAGTCGGGGCCGACTTCCGGGCCAGAACGCCTGCGAGTCCGAGCGAGGCGTACATGGCGTCATCGCAGCCCCCCAACTCCCCGAAGAACAGGTGCCCGCTCGCCTCACACCCAAACAGCGCATCTTCCTTCACCATCCGCGACCGTATGAACGCGTAACCCGAACGCTCCATGTGAGGCGCGAAATCAAGCTCGCGCGCCGTGTCGGCCAGGACGGACGAGCACTTCAGGTCGTAGACCACCGCCGCCCTGGGCCGCCGGCCGACCACGAGCTTGAGCAGCACCGTGCCCGCAAGGTCGCCCGGTACGACCCGCCCCGCGCCATCGACGAAGACGGCGCGATCGCCGTCACCATCGTACCCAACGCCAAGGTCAGCCTCCATCTCAGCGACGCGCGACGCGAGCACATTGAGGGCGTTCCTCGCCGCTGGATTGGGATCTCGCCCACTCAGGTCCGGGTCCAACTCGCAGAACACCGTTTCGACCTTGGCGCCCAGTCGGGAGAAGACCTCGGGAGCGACCAGACCCGCGCATCCGCCGGCGCCGTCCAGCGCGACGTGGAGGCCATCCAGCCGAAGCGATGTGCTGGCCAACCAGTCAATGTAGCGCGGCAGTATCAGTTGCGACGTGAGCTTCCCCCGCCCTACGGCGAAGTTGCCCGATTCGACCACGTCCTGCAACGCAGCGATCTCTGCCGGAGAGGTCGGCCCGTCATGCGACGCCACCTTGAACCCGTTGTATTCGGCCGGGTTGTGCGACGCGGTGACCATCACTCCGGGGCAGTGAACCACTTCTCGCAGGGCGTAATTGAACGCGGGCGTCGGGAGCGTGCCCAGGTCCACTACGTCGGCGCCGGCCGCCAGCAGCCCATGCGTGAGCGCATCCCGCAGCGCAGGCGTGCTCCGGCGTCCATCTCCGCCAACGGCGACTCGCGCCCCCTCACACCGCGTGGCAACCGCTCGCCCAATCGCATGGGCATCGTCGTCGGTCAACTCATCGCCGTAGAGCCCTCGGATATCGCACGGCTTGAAGATACTCATTGCTGGGTCTCGCCATAGCCTCGCGCGGCACACGCCTCGCGAAATCGGGCATAGTCGGCCGAGTAGCGTTCGTGTCGGTCATCGTCAGGCGCAACGACGATGTCCGGGCTCACCATCGCGCTTGAGGCGGCCGACACGCTCCCGTGGACACCAGACGCCGCGAGTATAGCCGCCCCGAACCCGGACTGTGGCACAGACGGGCGACGCAACTCCATGCCGAGAACGTCCGCCTGCACCTGCAGCCAAACGGCACTGTTCGCCGTGCCGCCCGTGGCGAACACGCGGGTCGGCGACTCACCGCCAAGCTCGGCGAGCAGATCGAACGTCCAGCGCTCAAGGTAGGCGCACCCTTCGATCATCGCGCCGAGGAACGCCGCGTCTGACTCGGGCTTGTCGATGCAGAAGCCACGCGCCGCCGCGTCGTTGAAGGGCAAGCGCTCGCCGACGCGCGCGAGAGGATAGAGCAGCGCGCCGGTGGGGGTGACATCAAGGACTTCCTTCTCGATGTCGCGCGCTCGATCACCGAATTCGCGGATTACAATCTCGCAGCCGCTGCTGCTGGCGCCTCCCGGCAACCACCAGCCATCCGGGTGCCGGTGACAGTAGATCCGGCCGAGCGGGTCCTTGATGAGTTGCGTGGCTACCGCTCGGACGACGAGGGTCGTGCCAAGGTTGGCGTTCACATCGCCGGGCAGTGACGCGCCGGAGGCCAGAAACGCGGCGGTCCCGTCCGTGCATCCTGCCATGATTGGTGTCCCGGTGGGAATCCCGGTCGCCGCCGCTGCAGCGTCATCCACCTGTGCGACCTCCGAGCCAGGCTGATGCACGTCCGGCAAGAGCGTCTCCTCGATGCCCAAATCGTCGGCGATGAACGTGGGCCACTCACCCACCGTCAGGTCATACCCGCTCTTCAGGGCATTGGACGTGTCGCTCACCATGGCTCCGCCCGACAGCCGGGCGACGATGTAGTCGGCGGCGTGGAGGAACCGGCGCGCATCTGCGAACGTATCCGGCTCGTGGCGTCTCAGCCAGAGGATCTTCGGTAGCGAGAATGAGGGCTGGAAGGCATAACCCAGCCTGGCGCAAAGATCGGTCGCGGCAGCCTGGACGATCTCCGTCTCCTCAATCGCCCGAACATCGTTGTACATCAGCGCCGACCTCAGGGCCTGTCCCTCGCCGCCAACCGGGACGACTGTTCCCGACGTCGAATCGACGGTGACCGCGCGGATGCGGGTGCTATCCAAGCCGCGACCCCGAGATAGCTCTCGCATCGCCTTGGCACATGCAACCTGCGTAGCCCGCCACCACTCATCGGCGTCCTGCTCGGCCCATCCCTCGGGGAGCGTGTCTGAGGAGACCCGAATCGACTCCTCACCGTCGGCCAGCACTTCGCCGTCGATGGCCACGAACATGCACCGTGCCGCTTGCGTCCCGACATCGATGGCAGCGACGATGTCCGTGCTCATGAGCGACTCCGGGTGAAGTGCGACGCTCTGCCTTCGTCAGGCTTGATCGGGTGTTAGGTGAAGATGTTGACGATGGTGGGCCACCAGTCGTCGCGCAGGAACTGGAACCGGCCGATCAGCAGTGAGAGGCGGGCCATGACCGTATTCCCAAAACCCGCGCCAAATGCAATCATCAGGAACCAGATGCCGATACGCCCGGCGACGCCGAGAGCGCCTTTGTGCTCCTTCGAGAAGTAGAAGTAGCACAGCGTCGTGATGACCGCGACCACCATTATCAGAGCCGAGATCCCGGCCCAGACCTGCCACACGCCGGCGTCTGCGTCATGCGGCAACAGCGGCACAAAAGTGCTGTGGACGTGTTTGAGGAGAAACTGCACGATCCGCGGGATCCCCGCCCCGGCTCCCCAGCCGAAGATGAAGCAGAGCGTGTACCGGCTGATCCACCCATACTTCCGGCTGAAACGCAGGAACATGAGCATTCCCAGGATCGTCGGAATGATGACCAGGTAATTCGGTGTCAGCCTGTGTACCGCAGCCGGGGTAAAGAGGGGCTCCCAGATCAGATCGATCAGGACCTGGTGGTACGCTAGACCCACGGAATAGCCCGCCGACAGGCCGACGAAAAGGTGTTCGGCGAACTTGTAGATGGGGTTGTCCTTATACAGGAAGCTGTAGATCGCGAGCGTAGCAAGCGCCGCGAGCCAGATCCCCAGCACGTTGGTTGAGAGCCCCAGTATCGTCTCCGGCATCTACCTTAGCCTCTTCCGCGAAGTCGGTGCTAGCGAGCCGTCCCACGTTTGCGGGCGATGAAGTAACAGACGTTTCCGAGCAGCACCAGCCCGATGATCAGAAACTGCGAGAATGACTGCGCCGCCATGCCGCCCATAGCGTCTCCGGGCTGATCCACCAGCTTCTCGTACTCCGCCGCCCCCTTCATGCCATTCAGCATGCCTATAAGTTGCCCCGCCTGCAGATGCGGGTAGTAGTCCTGGGCCATGACGGCCGTGACGCCCGCCGCGATCGTCGCGTGGTAGTCCTGATACGCATACAGCACCCACAGCCCCGGCATGTCGCTGGAGGACAGATCCAAGACCAACCCCACGTCGTCGAAGTTCCGCAGGCCCTGTGTCACCTCAAGCCCGCTGTACGGACGCCCTTCGAAGTCGGTCTCGAAGATCTTCCCGATGTCGCTGGACATCTGCAGGATGACCGCTGAATAGCCAGGCCGATAACCCAGGTTCACATAGTCAACCCCGGACTCCTTGCCCAAGTCCCGACCCACTCGGTTGAGGATCTTGTCGATCAGAATCGGCGCATCCGGGTAGAGCGTCATGCCCACCACGCGCAGGTCGCGGGACAGCGCGTGGCGCGCGACGGCCGCTGCCATCGGGTTCAGTTCCGGCATGGATGAGGGACCGTAGTCAAACGAGATGATGACGACGTCGCGCGGCTCCAGGCTCTCGATATGGTCGTAGATGGCCTGCGTCCGGGGGTTCTCGCCCGCCGGGAACTGAAGCCCCAGCACAAGCGGCAGCCCCACTGCCAGAGCAATGAGGACGAACACGATCCGCCGGTCCATACGCAGAAGCTTGTCGGCAATCATCGTTCGTGTCTTTCACGCAACCGGTGGCTACGAGTCGCCGCCACCGAGGTGCGACCGTTCGATGCCCAGGATAATCCGGAGCGACATCGCGATACCCCCGAGCGACACCCCGAGGATGATCCCACGCTTGGCCCCCAGCGCCGGATTCGACATGATCCACTCGGCTACTTCGGGGCTCTGAGAGAATATCATCTCACCGAGCGGCACCCGGCCAAACATCACCACCAAGGCAGCCGTCAAGAGCAGCGTAGCCTCGACCGACCGGGCTCGGAACGTCCGGAACGCCGCCGACGCCACAAAAAAGGCCAGCAGCGAAAACACCGTGCCTTCCAGTGCCACGTAGAGGTGGGTGAACAGCCAGTAGAAGATCGTCCCATCCTTGATGTCCCAGCCGACACCCAGCACGCTCATGACGACGAACGCCACGACGGCCACCAGGCTGTAGCCCCAGTCGCGCTGTTTGCGTGCAATCTTCCCCAGGTGCCGCTGCAGCAGGCTGATCAGACCCAGCACCAGGCCCAAACCGGCGATAACCACGTACCAACTGCTCAATTCCGTCTGGACGAACTCGCCCAGGCGATGAGGCGTGAACTGAACGGCGATCATGATGATCGCCGTGATGAACGTGATGATCAGAGGAACGCGGATCTTCAACGTCTGCATCTCCTTGGTCGCGGCGCTCGTGCTCCGGGCCGGACTATCTCGTTCCCAACAGATCCAGGCACCAGATGACCGTTTCGCCCAGCTTCTGCGCTCCCGGGCTGCCCAGCCCGAGGAACACCGCCACACTCATGGCGACCGTGCCCAGCGCAATCACGACACCCATCGCGGCCTTGCCGATGTCCTGCGCCTTGAGTTGAGCCAGCAGCAGTGGATCGCGCGACAGGTATGCGGTCGCCGCATACAGCTCTTCACCCATCAGCGTGTAGTCACACGCGGTCACGAAGAACGGGATCTGCGTGTCCGCGTCCGTCCCGGCAATCTGGATTGCGCCCGTCACTGCCCCGGTCTCCGCCAGGATGAGCGACTCCGCGAAGAAGTAGCCCATGAAGATGTTCGCCGACGGAAGCTCGCGGAGCATGATCCCCGCCACACCTAGCACGTAGGCAAACTGCCGGTCCGTCACGAAGAAGATGTCCTGCTCGCGGTACGCGTCGGGTTTTCCGGCATCCGCGTACGCTTCCCGCACGATCTCTCGGGCCGCCAGCATGACGAGGGGATCCGCACACGGCACCAGGAGGGGTGTCTCGTAGTCGGCCGTGCGTCGGGCAACCCGCCCCAGGATGGTCAAAGAGGTGATGGTCGAGATGGAGCCGAGGCCACTAAGACCGCAAACATAGAGGATCGGTTTGCCCATCTCCGTCGCTCGCCCGATCGCCTCGTCGATGGCCTCCATGCCGGCGATAGGACGAATATAGATCTCGCCGCCAGACCGAGCATGCCGGATGTACCAAACAACGATCGCGGCAAAGGCCAAGAAACAGACGAGGATGTTTGTCTTCTTGACGCTGTACAGCTTCGCCGTCGTCCTGACTTCACCCGATTCGCCGGTGGACAAGGCTTCATGCACCACGTACGGCACCGGATCGTCCCCGTTCTCCGGCTTGACCGCGCCCGCTACGTACCACGTCTCCTTCTTCTCACCCTCTGCGAGAGGCGGGCCGTATAGAGCCGCGACCTTGAAACGGTAAGCCTTCCACGTCCAGAGTTCCGTGGCCTGAGTCTCGACCCGTGCCGCGTCGTCCTCGGCGGCCTCGGTCGAGGCCGGAATCAGCAGCCCAGCGAAGTCCCCGTCGTCCTCCGCCTGGTAGATCCGATAGCCCTTCAGTTCCATGCCGTCCGGCGTGTCGTCCTCCGGCGGCAGCCAGCTTACCGTTGCCTCGGCTCCGGACTCAAAGACGGGCTCGCCATCCTCGGGCTCGTCATCCGGCGCGGGCTCTGCCTGGATGTCGGACGGGGCGTGGGCCGCCGCGAGCGGGTCGTGGGCCTGTCCAACATCCACCCCGCACCCCGCCATGAGCACTAGCCCGCCCGCACAGGCGAGGGCACACAGCAGGCAGTTGGCGCGCCGGGAAGTCCTGCTCAATGCTGTATCAGCTCCACGTTGGCTCGGGGCAAGGTCACGTGCTGTCCATCGGGCAACTCCGCGACGAGCACTCGGACCTTGGCCTCGGTTTCGATCAACTGCGGCTCCTCGGGCAACTCCACGACCGTGACGATGGCCCCGAAGTGCGGGGAGCGTATTACTCGCACGAAGCTCCCGACATGAAACCCCTGTTCGGCGTCGTCGTCGCCTGTTCCTTGGTCGCCTGGGCCGCCATCCGCCGGCACGATGACTTCGGGGCGGATTACGCCCGCGCGAATCTGCGTCGCGCCGTTGATGGACGCCCGCAGACCCGCACGTTCACGCAGCAACTCAAACGTCCCAGCCGCCATCGGCATCGAGCCGAAACCCTCCGTACAAACAATCGTTAGGCCTATCTGCTCGTGTCCTGTGATCGCAACGCCCAGCGGCTCGCCCAACACGCGATCGACCTCGTCAGCGTCGATGCCGCCCGCGACGATTCCACGGACGCCCGCCTCACGAGCGGCAGCCACGGCTTCGGGAGTAATCAGCGATCCACCGACGATGATCGCACCGGCGAGCGAATCATCGATGCCGTCGGCCGTGACGGGCGTGCCCGGCACGTCCGCGACCATGCGGAGTTCGCCAAACGTCTCCCCGCCCAATCCGAAAATGCCCTGCACGAGTGCTCCCGATGTCTCGATGACGCATCCTTCGTCGCCCATTATCTCGATGACGGTGCCGTCGACGTAGGCGGGCAACTCGACAGGGATGGGCTGGGCGCGCAATAGAACTTGACCGGTAACTTCGCTGATGGTCTCTACCGTGCCGTCTTCGGGGACCTCACACGACGTCTTGAAGCGGCCGAACCAGCCGGCCGTCTCGCCGAGCAAGTCGCCTTGCTTGACCGCGTCGCCTTCCTTCACGGTCACCAACGCAGGCACTTCGCCGGGGGTGCATCCCAACTTGTTGGCGACATTCACCGAGATGACGTTGCCGGGCAGAGCTGCTGCGGCGACAATCTCCTCGGCGCGCACGGACTGGCCCGCCGTCACTCGCACCTCGCCGGCCAGGGGTAGGCGTCGCTCCTTGCGGAGCACGGTATGGGCCGTGACGCGCAAGCCGGGCGTGTAAGCGTGCGTTTGCGGTGACTGCTTCTCCATGATGAAATCCCAGCACGTCTTCCCTTCACGGTTGCGTTTCCCCTCCTCGCCCTCGCGCCTGACACACCGGGCAGTAGAACGTGGAGCGTTGTTGCTGAACGCACCTCTCGATCATCGCATCACACGCGCGAGCCAGGCACGGTTCGCCCTCCCGCCCATAGACCGCAAGCCGTATGGCATACCCGCCTGGCGTCCCAATCCCCGTACGGTAGTCGCGCAGCGTGGTCCCGCGAGCTTCTATCGCCTCCGCGAGTACCTCCGTGACCGTGCTGCACAGTCGTCGCCATTGCGCGCGGGTCAACTCGTTCGCCCGACGATCCGGCGGCACCCGCGCCCGGTAGAGGGCCTCGCAGGCGTAGATGTTCCCCACTCCGGCGATCGCCGACTGGTCCAGCAGCAATGCCTTGATGGGCACTCGGCGATGGCCGGCCCGCCGCGGTAGGCTTGCGATCGCATCATCCGCCAGAGCATCCGGCCCAAACCGACGCAGCGATTCTGAGTCGGGCACCATCTCTGTCGGGCAGACCTCAAGTTTCCCGAGCGCCCGACAATCCGCGTAGAACAGCGCCCCCCCATCAGCCAGGTCGAAGGTGACCCGCGTATAATCAGGCCTAGCGCGCTCTTCGCTGATGATCACCTGGCCCGTCATTCGGGGATGAACCAGTAGCGAGTGCCTGCGGCTGAAGTCGACGATCAACACCTTCCCGTGCCGCCGACAGGCGAGAACCTCCTGGCCCGCCAGCCGCTTACGCACGGTGCTGGCGCTGCCGACGATGACCGACGCGCGAGCAACTCGGACGCGCTCAACCGTCCGGCCCACGAGCCGTTCTTGCAGGTCTCGACGAATCGTCTCAACTTCAGGGAGTTCCGGCATCTGTCCGGCCATCTACCTCTTGAACTTCCCAATCCGCCGGCGCAGTCGCTTCTCAACATTCGCCGGAAGCTTCTTGGCCACGGGGCGCGGGAGTGGCTCTTCCGCGGGGGCTTCGTCGCCGGGCGCCGGCGCGACGTATCCGGCCGCTTTCAATCGCTGCTGCAGCTTCTTCGGGTCCAGCGGCTTCGGCTCATACGCCTCCTTCTCCAACATGTCGTGCAACAGGCAAAGCGCGGCTTCCTTGTCCGGGATCTTCCCACGCGAATCGAGATCACCGCTGGGCGGCCCATACACCGGCAGCGGCGATCCCACGCACGACGGACAGCCCTCGTCACACTCGCATTCCTGAATCAGATACAGCGCGGACGCGAACAGGTCCTCGACCAGTTCCTGTGCCTTCTGCGCGAACCCCAGGCCTCCGGGGTAGCGGTCATAGATGAAGATCGCGGGGCTACCCGTGTTCGATGAGTCCACCGCCGAACCGACATCCGCCGGATCGCACATCACCCACAGTGGCAACACGCCGATCGCCGCGTTGGCGATACCCAGCAGGCCGTCTTCCGGTATGCGGCCATAGCTTCGCACCCGCTCAAGAGCGTGCCGTGGAGGTATCGTCCAGACAGCATCCGTGTTCAGCGGCAGGGGCGGCAGGTCGAGGTTCCCAAAACCCACGCTGTCCCGGGAGTAGAACTTGATCTTCCGGAACATGTGGACCGTCGTCGTCACGACCACCGGCCCGAAGCAGGCGTCGCTGACGCGCCACTTCTCATCAATCTCGGTCTCCTCGATCTGGATCTCCGTCTTGTCGATCGCCTGCGTGTAGTAGTCGTAGTCGCCGCGCCGCACGTAGGCGATCTTCTCGGTGAGATTCAGGTCGTCCACGAAGTACGTCTCCGCCCGATGCATGTAGATCGCCTGCGGATGCACTTGCGTGAAGGCGCTGAGTTCATCCAGTTGGCCGATCACCTTCGGCTTCTCGCCGGTCACATCCTGGATGAGGTAGTTGTTCTCGTCGATGTTACGTAGGTTGACGTTGCGGGCCGGGTAGCTCTCGCCTTTCCAGTACCACCGCCCGTCGCGCTCGTAGACATGGCCCTCTTCATCCAGGATCTCCATCACCGCCGGCGTGGTTTCGCCGAACTCCCGGCAGTCGCTCGCCGTGATCGGCAACTCAGCCGTCGCGCACTGCAAGTGCCCCGCGAGCACGTACGGATTCTCCGCGTTGATGATCGCTTGCTCGGGGGCCTGTCCGAAGAAGTACTCGGTGTGCTGCATCATGTACTGATCGATCGGGTTGTTCTGACCGATCAGGATGACCAGCGCCTCCTCCGCCCCTCGCCCAGCACGCCCGGCCTGCTGCCAGGTGCTCGCGACGCTGCCGGGGTAGCCCACGAGAATCGCCGCGTCGAGGCTGCCGATGTCGATCCCCAGCTCAAGGGCATTCGTCGTGGTGACCCCGAGCAGCTTGCCCGAGAACAGGAGTTGCTCGATCTCCCGCCGGTCCTCCGCCAGGTACCCGCCGCGATACGCCCTCACGGTATCCGCGAGCCGCGGGTTCTCTTCCATCAGCTCGTCCTGGACGTACCGGTAGAGAACCTCCGCCGTCCGTCGCGCTCGCACGAAGCAGATGGTCTGAATCCCGGAGCGCACCAGTTCCACCATCAGCTTCTGAGCCTCGAAATTCGGGCTGCGGCGCTCGACTTTGCCCTCGTCAATATAAGGTGGGTTCCAGAGCACGAAGCGCTTAGGGCCGCGCGGCGAGCCGTCGCTGGTTACCGCCGTGAACGATTCGCCAACCAGCCCCTCCGCGTGGTCCTTCGGGTTGTCGATCGTCGCCGAAGCCGCGACGAACTGTGGCTTCGCGTCATAGTGCGCGCAGATGCGGCGCAGGCGGCGGATAACGTTCCCCACGTTCGATCCGAAGATGCCTCGGTACGAGTGGATCTCGTCGATGATGACGTAGCGCAGTTGCGCCAGGAAATCGCCCCAGCGCGCGTGGTTGGGGAGTATGCCCGAGTGCAGCATGTCCGGGTTCGTCAGGATGATGTTCCCGTCATCGCGGAGCTTCCGGCGGGTCTCTTGGGGGGTATCGCCGTCGTAGGTCCCCGCCTCGATGGGCAGCTTCGGATCGACTTCTCTCAGCCGGTTGAGCACTCGCAGTTGGTCTTGTGCCAGGGCTTTGGTCGGGTAGAGGTAAATCGCCTTTGCGCGAGGTTCATCGAGCAGCGTCTCGACCACCGGGACGTTGTAGCACAGGGTCTTCCCCGAGGCCGTGCCGGTGACCACGACGACGTTCTCGCCTGTCCGCACAGCCTCAACGGCGTCGGCCTGGTGGGAGTAGAGGCGCTCGATGCCGTCCTTCTGCAGCACAGCCTGCATCGACGGGTGCAGCGGCTCCTTCAGGTCCTGAAACGTCGCCTCGCGGGCGGGCACGTTTTCGGAATGCACGGCCTGCTCCTGGTGCGAGCGCCGGTTCAGAATCTCGCGCAGGAAACCGTCAACATCCATGTGGGGTCCTTGCCGCGCAGAGAGCGCGAAGGGGATGCAAACAACCGTTCGATAGCCATTATAACTACGGGCGGGGCAGTGTCAAGTTGGGCGCCCGCCCACAGTTGACTTGGGTTGCGCTACGATCGCGTCCTGCATCCCTCATTGGATAACCGCTACCGGCGGACGCTGCAACTGGATCGGCGGCGTGTTGTCCTTGTACACCGCGAAGTAGTAGATGATGGCCCCCAGCAGGGGAATGAAGACAATCACGATGCACCACAGCGCGCGCGTGTTCGGGTCGTCGAAGTCGCGCCGAGCGCAGTCGTAGAGGCCGATGAGCTTCACCACGAATATGGCAAGCTGCCCAAAAACCATGAGGAAGATGAACGCAAAGTAGAACAGCATGAAGACGGCCATGGACGCAACCGCCAGCGCGGGTGGGGGCGCGGGCGCGCTGTGCGTCGTGGTGCCCGACGAGCCGTCCGCGTCGGCGTCCCATTCCTCCGTCACCGAGTCCCAGTCCTCGCTGTCCAAGTCCAGATCGCCATCGCCCAAACCCCCGTCGTCCAGCAGCTCTTCGACTATCGGTGGCTCCTCTTCCTGAGCAATCACTGCCGAGCCCGTGCCGACACCGGCGACCAACGCAACGAAGATGTTCGCAATCAGCCATTGACGATGCATGATAGTCCTCCCTGATCCCCGTGTGGGTCGCGGCGCTCCAGGCGACCGGCAGGTTGCTGTTCTGCCGGCGGTGAACGAGTTTCACTTGGAGGCGACCCGCAAGTGCGACCACACCACGCGACTCTATTCATACGCAACAGCACGCTCGCCATCGCCGCCTTCGTGGCCATCACAGCGGCCGGATGCTCCCGCCGAGAAGACACCAACGCTGATGGCAAACGCACCATCCGCGTCTGGCACGTTTGGGGCGGCACGATGGCCGAGGGCTTCCGCAACGTCACTGCAGCCTTCGAGGCATCCCACCCCGACATCGACGTCGAACTCGTCTTCGCGGCAAATGACCTCTCCACTAACCAGAAGTTCTTCACCGCCGTCGCTGCGAAGACCCCCCCCGAGGTGATTTTCGTCGACGGCCCCCAGGTCGCGCCATGGGCGGAGTGGGGGGCTCTCGAGCCGATCGGCGAGCGTTGCCAAGCATCCCGCGTCATCGAAGACGACTTCTTCCCGCCATGCTGGCAGCAGTGCGACTACCAGGACGAGGTCTGGGCGCTGACGTTCTGCGCCGATCCGAACTTCGGCTTCGTCTGGAACCGGGACGCGTTCAAGCGCGCCGGGCTAGACCCCGACGCCCCGCCAACTAACGTTGATGAGATGGACGAGATCGCCAATGCCCTCACCCGAACGCTGGAGGGCGAGCTAACCAACGTCGGGCTCATCCCGTGGGCGCAGTACGGTGGCGCGAACTCGATGTTCACTTGGGGCTGGGCGTTTGGCGGCCGGTTCTACGACTACGAGAACCAGACGATCACCTGCGATGAGCCCGAGATCGTCCGCGCGCTGGAGTGGATGGTCTCCTACGCTGAGAAGCACGACGTGACGAAGATCGCCAGCCTCCAGGCCGGGTTCGGGACACAGGAGAACAACCCCTTCTACACCGGCCAAATGGCGATGATGTGCCTGCACATCGGCGGCATATCGGAAATCGAGCGATACGCGCCGGGGCTCGACTATGGAGTTACGTTCATCCCCCACCCCGAGGGCGGAGAGTCGCACAGCTCATGGGTCGGCGGCTGGTGCATGGCCATCCCCAAGAACGCGGCCAATCAGGACGATGGCTGGGAGTTCATTCGGTGGCTCTGCGCAAGTCCCGAGGGGACGCGATTTGTTGGTGAGGAGACGGGCTTGTTCCCCGGCCTAAGCACCTCTCCGTACTTCGAGAATGTCGGCGAGAAGCCGCACTACCAGGAGTTCTACAACATCCTGACCGAGTGCCGCCACCAGCGCCCGGTCATGCCCGTGCAGGCCTTCTACATGCGCGCCCTTCAGCGCGCCGTCGATGCCGCCGTCTACGGCGAGAAGACGCCCGAGGAAGCGCTCGCCGAAGCCAAGGTCGCAACCCAACGGGAGCTGGATCAGGTGCTCGGCGGCGCCTAGTCGCTCACGGCAACACCCTCAACGTCACGATCTCCCACGGTCTCAGGACGGTGCTGACTGTCGCCCCGTCCACCTCGATTTCGCGATCCACCTCGTTGCCGTTGAAGTCGGTCTCCGCAATCGACAGCGGCTCGAATGGGAGTCGGATCGATGTCTCCGTTTCCACGCCATGCGTCTCGAAGATTCGCAACACGTGCTGGTCTCCATCTCGGTGGAGAGCCGACAGGATGACCGAATCGGGCTCGACCCTCAACCACGAGTGGGAGCAAGGCGCCGGGCCGGCCGGGCCGTGTGGTTTCACGACACGAACTTGTCTGCGCCAAGCCAGCGAACGTTGAGCGATTCCAGCCGATCGCCAGTCTCCCGTGAATGGCAAGAGAGCGTAGCGGAAGATGTGGCGTCCCTTGCCCTCGCGCAGGCGGGTCTCGTGGCGCTCCCAATCATCGCGCAGGTGGGTGATCGTCTTCAGCAGCGTGTGAGAGAGGACGCGCTGATCGGCATCGAACGCAAAGCCCTGCATCCCCGATCCGATCAGCAACGCGCAGCCGCGCGCGCCGTCGCCATAGGCAGCCCAGCCTGATCCCCAGAAGACGTCCTCGCGCATCCGCTCAAGCGACCCGTACGGCTCCTGCGAGAGGTCGCGCGACTCAACCCCAAACGGAATGTCGGCGACCATCTCGCCGGCAAATGGCAACGCAAAGTGCGTGCGGAAGAACCCATCGCCGCCGGCCGAATCGATGGCAGTCGTGAAGTCCAGGAGCCCCGACCCCTTGTGCAGGACGACCTCCTGCTCGACGCGGTGATCGCCGATGCCTGCTTCCGCCTCGACCTTCGCGAGGAGCGAGCCGTCTGCCACAAGGCGGCAGGTCGATTCGCAAACGTCAACCACGTTGCGGACAGGCCCGTAGTGGTATGGCCCAGTGTCCTCGATCTCGAAGAAGCGCAGGCTGTCCGGTGCTTCATACGCGTCACCCGTGCGGGCGTCAACCAGCGCGACCAGCCGCCCCTCGGCGAAGGTGAGAGTGGACGTGGCTGAGGTCACAGTGAAGCTGTCAACGGGCGTGTCCGCTGGCGCCTCGGCCTCACCTTTGGCCTCGTCGACCGCCAACGCCGTGTAGCCCACGGCGGGCACCGATGCAGCGACGGCAACGGTGGCCTCCTTCAGCGTGTGGTCCTCGTAGCGCTCGACATCGAGGAGTTGATGAGGCACCGCCGTGCCGTCCGGCGCAAGGACCGAGACATCTACCGTGCCTCGCGCCGGGAAGGCCTTGTGGAACTCGACAGTCTCCTCGCGGGCGCAGGCCAGATCGTTGAAGAGCACCACCCGCTGCCCAGGACCAGGCGTGCCGGCCCTCTGGGCTTTCTTCATCAGGGCCGGAGCGATGAGGGCGTTGGCATCGCGGGCCACGGCCTTCACATCGCCGAGGAGTTCCTGGTAGTCGTCCTCGAAAAGCCAGAGCGTGGCGTGAGGGCATGTCTTCAGCAGGAGACGCCAGAGCCGGTCGATATGCCGACTCGGGTACGAGCGCCCGAACACGCAGTCGAGGGTCTGCCAGGTCTCGGCGGCAACGATGGTCTCATCCGCGACACAGCGCCAGGTGCGGAGGCTGTCGTTACCAAGCTGGCCGTACCAGTAACTCCAGCCGACAGGATCCAGCGGGCCTTCGACCTCGGGGATGTCGTCGACGTGTCGCTCGAGTTCCTTGAAGCACTCCAGCGGCGTGCCGAAGACCAGCTCCGCCGGCTCCCGCGCATTGAAGATGTCTCTGAAGGCGACCATATCCACTGGCTTCTCGTGCATGTCCATCAGTGGCCGACCATCATCCATGCCGTGTGACCACCAGCCGACTTTGGCGGGGCTCATCAGGATGGAATCGTGAATCTCGTCGGCGAGTTTCGTGATGGCGCCGTCCCAGTCGTCCTGGAAGTCCGCCGGGAATCCCCAGTAGGTGCCGCCGTAGATGCCGCGAGAGGTGAGCACGGTTGTTCCATCAAGCCCGCGGAACTGGAAATGCCTCGGAATCCCCTTTTGGTCCAGGGCTTCGCCGGGGCGCCATGCGCGGTAGTAATCGTAGCCCGCCTTGCGCGCGAGCTGGGGCAACTGGGAGTGGCCGAAGATCACATCATTCAGCACCAAGACCGACAGATCCACTCCGGGGAATTGCGCGCCAAAATACTCGCGGCCCATTGTCATGTTCCGGATGAATGTCTCGCCACCGATGCGGTGCGGGTGAGGATCGCAGATGGTGCCGCCCGAAACGCCGATCCGCCCCTCGGCAATTCGCTCCGCGAGTTCGGCCATCAACTCGGGATGCCGCTCGCGGAATGGCGCGAGTTGCTCGTTCTCGGTGTCGAAGAACCAGCGAAACGATGGGTCCTCACGCATGATCTCCAGCACGTCCCAAAAGACCAAAGCGTAGCGCTCCTCATGCCACTCGCGGGTGTACGTCCACGCCCAGTCGGAGTGGGAGTAAGGGACGATGAAGATCCGGTGGCCGTCGAGCTTCTCGCGCAGGGCGTCGGCGTCCATGGGAAGACCTCCCGGGTCCGGCAAGTCAAGAGCAAGGTGGCTGTTCCACCGGAGCGTTCGAGTGGCCTGCATTACGGATGGGACGGGAGCGGGGACGGCGACGGCATCGAAGGAAACATGAGGCGGCGGCTGGAATGCTGCCCCAGACGGACGCAACTTTGGGAGGCTCCCGGATGGCTCGTCTGATCATGGCCCACGACCTCGGCACGACGGGGAACAAGGCCACGCTCTACGACGTCGGCGGCGGACTTGTGAGTTCGGCATTCTCCCCCTACGAGACACATCATCTCGGGCAGAACCGCGTTGAGCAGGATCCCGATGCGTGGTGGCGCGCCGTCGTGGAATCGACGCGCCAATTGCTCGGGGCCAGTGCTGCGGGCGCCGGCGATGTCGCCTGCGTGTCGTTCAGCGCCCAGATGATGGGCTGCGTCCCGGTCGATGCGAAGGGACGTGCCCTACGCCCCGCAATCATCTGGGCCGATCAGCGCGCGGAGGCGCAGACAGACCTGATCGCGGAGCGCGTGGGCGCGGATCGAATCTACGAGATCACTGGCCACCGACTCGGGCCATCGTATTCGATTGAGAAGATCATGTGGGTGCGCGACAACGAGCCGGAGATATACGCCGAGGCGGAGTGCTTCCTACAGGCCAAGGACTATGTGGCAGCGCGTCTCACAGGCGCTCGCGCCACTGACTACTCAGACGCATCGGGGACGAACTGCTTCGATCTGACGGAGCGGACGTGGTCGGCGGAGATCCTAGATGCCGTCGACTTTGATGTTGCGCTCCTACCCGAACCAAGGCCGAGCACCGACGTTGTCGGCGAGGTGCTGCCGGGCGCCGCTGAGGAGTGCGGGCTGAGGGCCGGGACGCCCGTGGTGATCGGCGGCGGAGACGGGTCGTGCGCGGCGGTCGGCGCAGGATCAGTGCGCGAGGGGGCTGCCTACAACTACATTGGGTCGTCCTCGTGGATTGCCCTGGCTACAGACGCTCCGCTGCTCGATCCGAAGCACCGCACGGTCACCTTCGCGCACCTCGTGCCCGACCTCTACATGCCCGCGGGCA
>PVBE011533951.1_pt1 | contig 45530 bp, 38 predicted proteins | sample 1631181 | NCBI WGS metagenome assembly PVBE01 (sample SAMN08397723, study PRJNA350692) | Marine metagenome, whole genome shotgun sequencing project. | isolation source: water | place: Pacific Ocean | collected 2012-04
GCCGGTGCCCAAGGCAGGGGGGAAACACCTGTTCCCATCCCGAACACAGAAGTAAAGCCCCCTCGTAACCATGGTACTGCCGGGCTTCCCGGTGGGAGAGTAGGTCGGTGCCGACTCTCGATGACGGGTTTTCGGATACATACAGGCGCGTAGCTCAGTGGGAGAGCGCTACCCCGACACGGTAGAGGTCGGCGGTTCAATCCCGCCCGCGCCTACCAATTTTGTCCTACAAGATGGAGGAGCCATAGGGATAAGACGTTCTAGGTTACCGATGAGGTCAGATGATAGCGCGAGGGTCAACGATCAGATCAATGTTCCTGAAGTACGCGTTGTCGATGGTGAAGGTGGACAACTTGGTATCATGAGCATTGAAGAAGCTCTGGAACAATCGCTTGAAGCGGGGATGGATCTGGTAGAAGTATCACCCAAATCAAAACCTCCGGTTTGCCGAATGATGGATTTCGGCAAGTACAAATACCAACAAAGCAAGAAACAGCACGCAGCACGGCAGAATCAAAAGACGATCCATTTAAAGGAAGTCAAGATGAAGCCAAAGATTGAAGAACATGATTTTCAATTTAAAGTCCGGAACGCACTTAGATTTTTAGAAGAAGGGGACAAGGTTAAAGTCAATATCATGTTTTTTGGAAGAATGATGGCACATAAGGATTTAGGATTGGTACTGATGGAAAAATTTGAAAATGCCATCGGTGAAGCAGGAATTGTAGAGCAACCCGTCCGCAATGAGGGCAGATCGATGTTCATGATCATGGCTCCTCCCAAGAAAAAATAAAGAAATGAAAGCCAAAACACATCGAGGCGCAGCAAAACGTTTCAAGAAAACCGGGAACGGAAAATTTAAAAGGAAAAGAGCATTCCTTCGTCACGGCATGCGGAAACGGTCCCAGGACTGCAAAAGAGTACTCCGGAAAAAAACTCATGTTTCGGACTCGGATGTAATGGCAATCAGTTTAATGCTCCCTAACGGCTGAGGAAATACCAATGAGAGTTAAAAGGGCAGTACAGGCAAGAAAGAGAAAGAAAGCATACTTTGAAGCGGCCAAAGGGTATCGGGGAGGACGTTCCCGGCTTTGGCGAACGGTCAAAGATGCAGTCGAACGTTCCAGGGAATACAGTTTCCGTGACCGCAAAGTCAGGAAGCGGGATTTTCGCAGATTATGGATTACCAGAATAAACGCGGCAGTTCGTGAACATGGAATGAATTACAGCCAATTCATTCATGGTTTGCAACAGGCGGAAATAGATCTTGACCGCAAGGCACTGGCTCATCTTGCGATGGAAGAGCCAGAGTTGTTTGCAAAAATCGCAGGCGAGGCCAAAGAGAAACTCGCCGCCTGAAATTTCAGGAATTGCTCTTCTAGGGGGCTAATATTTCACTCAGGGTTCGCCCCCCTTTTTCACGACATTCTTCCATCCAACTCAGTCCAGAAGAAACACTCTTCGGGCTCATCGCTCGTATCATTTCGGTGTAATCACGGTTGGTCGTTTGAACCGATTCCAAGAGTTCGGAAGTAAGATCTTCTGGAGCTGGAAAATCCCGCGTTTTATTTATCTCAAAAGCTTCTTCAAGTTTTGGCCAGCAAGAAAGGATCAATTGCTGGTTTTCGTACTCCCTGGTCTGCCCTTTTTGTTGTTCAATCAGAACGAGTGATTGCTCAATGAGCCCAAAGTAATGCTGAATCTGCTTAACCCGTTCCTCATAATTGAGGAGCAGCATCCGTAAAGCGGCTTCATAAAGTGCCCGGGTTTCGGCATTTTGTGCGATCACTCCGAGTCGAATTTGACGGTACCAGTTGATGAAGGCACAAAGTTCTCCCAAATAGTTGAACTGTGATGAGAGGGTTTTCCGAACCCCGGAAAGGATCCGGAAATCCCGGGTAATGACACGGCGGGAGAGGGCCTGCCCCGTGTGCAGGCCTTTTGGAAGTTTTCCATGAATCCGAATACCAGCCGCTGTGGATGCTCCGAAGCTGGCTTCCAAAGGCCCAAGCAGGCTATTGTTCCCACCAATGAAAAGTCTTTCACGGTTAAGGAACACACCTTCAACAACATTTCCAAATAGTGATGCCGTGGCCTTGTCACCAGAGGGTGTAAAATTGAAATGAATGCTTCCGCTGCCGATTTCGCTGAAAGCGCCCAGTTCCGGTCCTGTGCCTCCGGAAACCAGGGCATCACAGAAATTGATGTTGCTTCCGAGGGTAACCCAGGGAAGCAGTAGAGTCATTTTGGTATCGGTGTGCTGGGCGGATGAGGCGTCTTCTTCGTACAGTGTTCCTTTACGAGTTCGGAAGCCGTATCCTGTTGTGAAATCATTCATTGTTGTTTCCTTGCCCAGAAAAACCGTTTCTTCTGAAGTTCCACAACCGAGAACGGTGTTTGGACCGGTGAACGTATCCTTCAAGGTTACCGGCCCCAGAGTCCCCACCTGACTTCCTCTTCCCACGAAACTGTTGAAGACGGAGACTGGTCCAGCAATTCCAATTTCAGAACCTTCACCAATGAAGGACCCTTCACCCTCGATTCTGGAAAAAGGATGGAAAACGGATCCTTTTCCAAATTTTTCAGGATTGAGGGATCTTTCGATTTGCACCGATCCTGGATCAGGCATGATGATTCCCTGGTCCCTGAATTTTTTCAGTTCCTGAGTCGAATGATACTGGAGTGGTTCTTTCATCAGGAATGTCAACGGTTGTCCAGGGTTTCCACTTCATTCCGGGGAATCCCCAGAAAATAGAGAAGGGCATCGAGATTAGGCAGGGAGAGACTTCCGGCGGCTCTTTCACGCAGGAAACGGTTTGCATTAAACGCAATACCAAGACTGGCTTCAGAGAGCATTTCCAGATCGTTTGCTCCGTCTCCTACAGCGATCACCTGTTCTGCAGGTATTTTTTCACGCAGAGAAACTTCTCGGAGCAGATGGGCCTTCATCGGACCATCAATGACATCTCCCAGAATTCTTCCAGTTAGAAATCCGTTCTTGATTTCAAGGGTATTGGCTAGGCCATAATCGAGGTCAAAACGTGAGCGGATGTGATCAATGACGATGCTGAAACCTCCGCTCACAATACCGATTTTATACCCCAGCATTTTCAGGATCCTGATCAGTCTTTCAACACCAGGCGTGTACGGAATGTTCAGGATCAATCGCTGCAAATCGCTCATCCGGACTCCCTTCAGAGTCTCGACACGCTGAATCAGGGATTCTCTGAAATCAAGCTCACCATTCATGGCCTGGGTCGTGATTTTTCGGACTTTTTCTTCAGAACCGGCAAGTCTACTGATTTCGTCAATCATTTCGCACTGGATAAAGGTTTTATCAGCATCGAGAAAGATCAAACGCTTGTTGCGTCGAAATAGGTTGTCAGGCTGAAGTGCCAGGTCAAGTTGATGCTGCATCCTCAGTTCAAGCAACTCACTCATCAACTGCTGACGCACGACAGGCAGGTTGGCAACCAATTTAATCTCGAAGACCTGGACTCCATCTGCTTCTAAAGGACTGATTGATTTGACCCTCAGATTCTGACTGCGTAAATGCATGAGCAGAGAATTGAGCAACTGTGGAGGGATTCCCTTACCAAGAAGAGTCAGGATGTAGGAATGCCGATTGGAGTCGCCGGAAAATTCAGAAATGTTGTGCAAATCCACTTTGACGGAATCCAGTTTTTCCAGATCGCTTTTTAAGCCGACTAATTCCTTTTCTTCAATTTCAATCAGGAGTAGGAGTGAGAAGTGACCCTGCAAGGTCTGTTGATGCATCTGATTCAGGGTACTTCGTGACCTTTCCAAAATTGAAAAGACCTGCTCCAGCAGGGTTTCCCGGTCCGTTCCCTGAAGGTTGAGTAGAAATTTTGATTGATTGGAGGATACTGGTTGCACAAATGTTTTTCCTGAGTGTTGGAGGTCTGTCTCATTCAAGATTTGTTTCATGTTCGGCCTTCATCATTTGAGACATGATCCGCCATGGCTTGAACCAGGTGTTCAAAATCCTGGACTTCCGGTTGAATCTCAACTTTCAATCCATGGCTAACAGCAGCGGATGCCGTGATTTCACCAAGGCATGCGACTTTCAAAGAATTGGACCATTCGCAGTCCCAATGAGAAGGAATAATGGAGAAAAGATTCCTAACCGCAGAAGCACTGGCCAAAACAATCCAGTCCAGCCTTTTGAGACGAAGAAGTTGCAGAAATGGAGAAAAATCTGTTTTTGGTATGCGGTTACAATAAACCGTTGAAATTATGATTTCAGCATTCATTTTGAGTAACTCTTCCTGGAGTGTGTATCTTGGTTCTTCAGCCTGAACCAGCCAGAAACATAATCCCGAGGGATTTAATTGTTTTAATTCTTGAATGAGCCCTTCGCTTTGATGATGTGAGGGAATCAAATCCGTTTCAATTTGTTTTTGGCGAAGCGCCTCTTCGGCTGCAGGAAAGCAGGCAATGCGAAGGGATTTCAAGATCTTTGTCGAAACACCCAACTCCACAAGTCGCTTAAAGGTAAATAATACACCATTTCTACTGGTGAATACCACCCAGTCAATTTTATTTAACTGATTCAAGGCCTCGTCAAATGAATCCCAAGAATCCGGAGGATGAATACTGATCAGGGGATGGTTATGTACTTCTGCACCAAGACCAATCAGTTTTTCCGAGAGTGAATGGTCAGAACTTTCCTGACGGGTGACCAGGATATTCTGACCTTTCAAAGGGGTAGGATTTTTGAGTATAGCATTCACCCTGATCAAAAATGTAGAATCCGGTAAATCAGTTGCGGTAATAGCGGCTTTCGATTTTTGTCACCTGAAGATTGCGTGTATCTTCTTCAATGGAAGGGGCTGAACCCCTGACGCGCATCACGATATAATAGAAGATATAAAGGATGGGGCCAATGCCCAAAGGGGTGTAAATTAAAAAAAACACTCTCATCAGCCAGAGCTGCATTCCTACCATTCGTGAAAAATCCTCACAAACTCCAAGAATCCAACGTTTTTTTGGAGGGGACTCAATCAGTCTTCCATTGAATCGGCGGAAAAGACCGTAGGCGATCAATAATCCAAAAATCAGAGAGGGAACACCGATCAGGACGGCTATGATATTCATTCTGAGATGCTGGAATTACAGGCCTTCTACGATTTGCCGATAGGCCTTGCGGAACCCTTTTTTTAAAAGAACATCCATGCTCACCTTGAAGTTTGCTGAACCTTCCTCCAGCAATGACTGAAAATCATGATCATTCCCACTGGGAGTCTGGGCAAGTCGATGATCCAGGAATTCGAGAACTTTTTCGAAGGTTATCAAGGATTTTCTGCCCTGCATCCAACTGTAATGTAAAAAGGGTTTTATCCCGGGTCTGAAATCATTCCTGTTGCTTCAGATTCACGTACCGTGCATTACCTTCTGAAACAATCAGGAGTAGGATCCCTTTCTCCAGACTGCTGTCTTCCATCAATTGATTAAACTCTGCAATAGATTTGATGGGTTGGCGGTTTATTTCCTGGATAACCATTCCTGCCGTAAGCCCTGCATCCGATGCAAGGGAACCTGGTTTGACTTCTTGAATGAGCACCCCATTGGATGATTCCAAGTTCAGCTTACTCACATCTTCCTGAGTAATTTCTGCAACCCTGAAACCGAAAAGGTATTCTTCACTTCTGTCGGGTTTCATGGTTATCTTCCCGAGTTCACGCGGACGTTCATCAAGATGGATCCTGAAATTCATCAGTTCTGAATTTCGGATGACTTTCAAGTTGATGTTGGTGCCCGCTCCTGAATTTGCGATTTCGTTTCGGAACTGGCGACTGTTGAGAACTTCCTCGCCATTCATTTCGACAACCACATCCCCGCGCTGGAGGCCTGCTCTATCGGCCGGAGTGTCACTCATCACCCCGGTAATCAAACTGCCTTTGGCATTTTCAAGGTTGAATGCTTGAGCAAGATCCTGAGTCACATCCTGGATTCCAACACCGAGCCAACCTCTGGAGACCGTACCTTTGTTGATGAGTTCATCCATGATACGTTTGGCCATGTTGATTGGCACCGCAAAACCGATTCCCTGATAACCTCCACTCCTTGAGTAGATGGCGGAGTTGACACCGATAATTTCTCCGCGCAGGTTGACTAATGGGCCTCCACTGTTTCCGGGATTGATTGCGGCATCGGTCTGAATGAAATTCTCGTATTCATTGATTCCAACATTGGTTCGCCCTTTAGCACTGACGATCCCGTAGGTCACGGTTTGTGTTAGCCCGAAAGGATTGCCTACGGCTATCACAGATTCTCCAACGAGGAGTTCCTTTGAGTCTCCGATGGTAAGTGCTGAATAACCGTTTCCTTTAATCTTGATCACGGCGATGTCTGATTCAGGATCGGTCCCAACAATTTTTGCCTTTACCTCTTTTCCGTCATAAAGTTTGACAAGAATCCGATCGGCCTCTCCAACTACATGATGGTTGGTGAGGATAAAACCTTCCTCGTTGATGATGGTTCCGGAACCCATACCTTCTTGTCGAAATGGCTGCCCAGGCTGCTTTTTAGGAGGTTTGATGCCGGGGAAAAAGCGTTTAAAAAATTCTTCGTTGTAAAGATCGTATGGATTGTTGAGAGGTTGTCCTTGAGAATCACGGAGGATTTTTTCTACTTTGATGTGGACTACTGCCTTTTGGACATTCTGAACCAGAGCAGCCCGGGTTTTGGATTCCCGGATCAACTGTTCCAAATCCTCTTTGTTCTGAGAGTAGATGGGGTCGTTCCAGATAAGAATGAATGAAAATGTTCCAAGAAAAATCCCGGTGAAGAGCGAACTTTTTTTCAGCAATCGAAGAATGGTCATAAGAAGGCTACGTGAAAATGGTGAAGGCACTGTTTTTTTAGAGAAAATGATAACTCTTTTTAAAAAAACCGTCCAAAGGAATTTTCTTGGAACAATTGCATTGAGGGAGTTTCTTTTTTTTGCTGGACTTATCAAGGCTGAAAGCTAGATTGGAATTTTAATTCAACACCTTGTTCCTCATGCTAAAAGATGCTGAGGCTTGGAACACAGTTAACAACCCGTTCAGATGACGAGGATAAATGAGCGATATTCCTGAAGACTTGGTTTATACATCAGAGCATGAATGGATGCGTATAGACGGAAATAAAGCAGAAATTGGTATCACTAATCATGCACAGAATGAACTCGGTGATATTGTTTACGTCGAACTGCCTATCCTAGATGATGAAATAGATTCAGGTGAGGAGTTTGGTACGATAGAATCGGTGAAAGCTGTATCCCCTCTTTATATGCCGGTTAGTGGAAGGATCATCGAAGTTAATTCAGAATTACAGGAACATCCTGAATTGGTCAATGAAGACTGTTACGACGAGGGATGGCTGGTGCGGATTGAAATCACCAATGCTGAAGACACCGACGAACTGTTGGATCCAGAAGCTTACAAAGCGATTCTTTAATCTGGATGAGGCCTCAATTTCAAAACCCTTGTTTTTTACTCGGCACCAAGGGTGATTTTGGATCAATCACTCGGGTAGGAAGTATTTTTTTTTACATCATTCTAAAGATTTCATTCCTAGAAGAAGATGCCGGTAAGTAGTAACGCCGGCTCTCCCCGCAAGGTTCTCCTGATCACGGCTGACCAGTGGAGGGGGGACTGTTTGGGGATTACCGGTCATCCTATGGTTCAAACACCCAATTTGGACCGTCTGGCTTCAGAAGGAGTGATATTCAAAAAGCATTATTGTCAGTCCGTTCCATGCGGTCCCTCACGTGCGTCTTTATTGACAGGGATGTACCTGATGAACCACCGTTGTGTGAACAACGGTACTCCACTCGATAGACGTTTCACCAACCTTGCTTTGGAGTGTCGAAAGGGAGGATTCGAACCGACTCTTTTCGGTTATACAGACACCTCCAGGGATCCCAGGGGACTTCATCCGAACGATCCAGATCTGAAAACCTACGAGAACGTGCTTCCCGGAATGACTGCTGGGTTGAAGGTAGATGACCATCACAAATCATGGATCGGTTGGCTGAAAAAAAAAGGCTATTCCTCGGATTTGAATCGGATGAATGTTTTTCTTGCAAAAAATGGAGGAGGTGACATCCACACCTCGGCACCTGTGTCCTACAAGCAGGAACATAGTGATACCGTGTTTTTGACCGATACACTGCTGGATTGGATCAACACCTGTGAAGAAGAGGACTGGTTTGTTCATCTTTCCTACTTGCGTCCCCATCCACCCTGGGTGGCACCGGAACCTTACAATACTCTGTATGATCCTGAAAAGGTTTCGCCTCCCCTTCGTGCACAAAGTCTTGAAGAGGAAGGCAAACAGCATCCAATGCTTTCTGTTATTCATGAAATGAAACCTAGAAGTGACTTTTTTGAGGGTTCCTCTAGCTCTCCGGTAGCAAAAGCGTCGGATGAGGAGTTTCTACAAGCAAAAGCGACCTATTATGGGCTGATGACAGAAATCGATGATCAACTGGGAAGGATTGTCGAGTACCTCAAGGCTACAGGCCAATACGAGTCCACTCTGATTGTGTTTACGAGTGATCATGGAGAACAGTTAGGAGATCATTATCTATTTGGTAAATTAGGCTATTTTGATGCGTCTTATCATATTCCACTCATCATTCGTCCACCCTATGGAGTTTCTGAGCAAAATGAGATGGTTGAGTACTTCACAGAATCTGTGGACGTGATGCCAACCATCCTTGATTGGTTGGAATTAGAGGTTCCAGACCAATGCGATGGCTTGTCTTTGGTACCTTTCCTAAAGGGGGAATCTCCTCGAAATTGGCGGGAAGAGGTCCATTCAGAGTTTGATTTCCGCTGGATCGGTTCCCATCAACCGATGATTGAGCAGCGGTTTGGGCTACTTCCGGACCAATGCAGTTTGGCAATCATTCGTGATGATGAATACAAATATGTTCACATGACGGCATTGCCTCCCCTTTTTTTTGATTTGAAACAGGGCCCTGGAGAATTCAAGAACAGGGTAGAGGATCCTGACTACCGGGAATTGGTTCTAAAATACTCTGGAAAAATGATTTCCTGGATGATGAATCATCGAGAACGTGTACTGGCCAACATGAATGTCGAATTCGGGAAGTTGATCCATTGGCATGGGCCAAGAAATTGACTTTCGAGTAAAGAGTATTAGATCAGGTTAAACCTTCTTGGATTTCATCCTGAATCAACCATTCCTAGATTCAGTGGTTTTGCTCTCAGTTCCTAAAAAAAATTTATTATGAACGATAGTCCATTCATTCAATCAGTTGCTTGAACGATGGGGGAAAATATCTTAAAAACTTTTTTGAACATTTAAATGTCGTTATAATCCTTATTTTCTATGATTGAATTGATATTGAAACGTTTAACTTCGGGTCCAAAATGCCTGTCTCAATTACCCGTGAACCCATTGACATAATGGCTTTGCGCCAAAGAGCTATGCACCCTCAGGCCGGTGCAGTACTCATTTTCTGTGGAGATATTCGCAACCATAGTGATAACCAAAGCGTGGATAAATTGGAGTATGAGTCCCATGAATCCATGGCCCTGAATCAGATGAATCAAGTGGTAGAAGAGGCGTCCAATCAGTGGCCCATGCATTATGTGGAAGTCATCCACCGTCTTGGAACTATGGAGATCATGGAATGTTCGATAGCCATTGCCGTTTCCACTTCTCATCGAGCAGATGCCTATGAGGCCAGCCGTTTCATCATCGACACAGTGAAACGTTCTGTCCCAATATGGAAAAAAGAATACTTCTCTGATGGACAGACATCATGGAGTGAGGGTTCTGAAGCTGGTAGTGTTAAAGAAGGTGGGATTTCATCAAAGTAATTGTATAAGGGTAAAATTCACCGGCAGGATTAAATTTTTTGTAGATTTAAAAGTTAGAAAAATTTCTAAGAAATCATGAGTCGTCTCAACGTCATCCATCCAGATCAAACTTCTCAACCTTTTATGCGTGGCATTCTTACGAATGAGTTGATGCATCGGGGGATGAGTTTTCAAAAAGCTTTTCAGATTGCAGAAGACACCAAGTTGCATTTCCAGAATGAAAAGGAAATTAAATCAAAACTTCTTTGGAAAACCATTGAAGAATTGATCAAAAAGCGTTTCGGGGAAAAGGAACTGGATTCTCTTCTTCCAGAAAACATGAAACCTGGAGATATTAGGGTCGTCCAAGGTCAGTCTTCTGTCCCATTTTCAAAAGTGCTCCTGACGCAGTCGATGACAGCCACAGGTCTGGATTTGAACCAGGCTTTCCGAATCAGTCAGGAATTCGAACAGCACTTGCTATCGGAGAAGACCCAACAAATCGAAAAGGCGGAAATTTTCCAACAAATCAGAAAGATCATTGAAAAGCAATTCGATCCATACACAGCAGATCTTTACCAAGTGGCGAGTCGATTAGACCAACTGAAGCGGCCCGTGATTATTTACATCGGAGGTGCTCCTGGGACTGGCAAATCAGTATTGGCCACATCACTGGCAACACGTCTAGGAATCAACAAGGTGATCAGCACGGATTCAATCCGTGAAATCATGAGGCTGGCTTTTTCAAGTGATCTTCTACCGACTCTGTTTCATTCAACCACGGAAGCCTGGAAAGGACTTCCAATGGAATTTCAAGCTTCGGAACAGCTCATTGCGGGTTATTGTCTCCAGGCTAATCAGGTTTCGCTTGGGGTTCGAGCGGTTGTTGAAAGAACAGTAGAAGAAGGACAGAATTTAATCGTTGAAGGGAGCCATTTAGTTCCATTTCTCCATGAGGTCGCGAAAAAGAATATAGTTGATGCCTATCACATTCCAATAAGCCTTTCAATCATGAATGAGAAATACCATCGGGAACGTTTCTCTGAAAGAGGCTCCTCTAATTTACGAAAGATTGAAAACTATTACCTTAAACGCTTCAATGAAATTAGAAACATTCATGAATATACTATCACTCAATGTGAGGCGGACGAAGTTGAAGTTTTTGATAATGAAGATTTTGACAAGACACTGAATCTGATGATTCAATTCAGCATTCAAAAGCTTTTGAAACAGGTAAACAGTGAATAGTTTGTTGGACTTGCATGGTCATTGATTTTCCTCCTCCATCAAGAAGAACAAAACAACATTTAGCATGAAAAAATAAATGAGTTATTTTAATGATTAAAAGATATTCCTGAATTACCCAAAGGATTTCTAACTATTCTCAGTGAGGTTTTGCAATATTTTTTTTGCATTCGATCGAACCATGGCGATATCTAGATTAGTGTCGTCTTTAAAATAAGTATGTTCTTCGGGTTTGATGCCGACACGCTTCATCACTTTTTTGATCAAAAGTTTTTCTTCATCCTCGAAAACTCCATCGGCTCCTGCAACGAGAGCCATCATATCAACGAGTCCTGTTTTTGCATCGTCAGTTTTGATCTCCTGGATCATTTCTTCTAGTGATGATCGACCACGGATCAGTTCTTGTTCTTCACCTGTTACTTTTGCTGCTTTAAAAACTGCTATGAGCACTTTTTTTTCAGCAGGATGCATTTGACCATCGGCGTGAGCCATGTGGTTCATAATGGAAAGGATATCAAGAAATTCTTTACGTTCCATGGCAAATTGAGATGATTGAATGATAAAAGGATTTTTTATTTTATGATTTTATTAATCGATTAACTTGGAATGAATCGAATTACGTGTAATCGAATTTAACTATTGTATAATCATAATTTCTTCGAACGTAAAGCTTAAATGTTGAGACCTTTTGGAAGAGATAAATAATTCACCAGAATGGATAAGATTTAATGGCGCATGATCCCCGTTATCACGAAGAATGGCCTGAAATATCAAGGTATGTTCGCCTACTTTTCAATCATCATTGTGCCAGGTGCGGGAGGGACTGTAGCAATCCGAAGGACTCAAGGGAAATGCTTCAGGTTCATCACATCGATGAAAACCCAGGAAACAACAACCTCGAAAATCTAATTCCGCTTTGTTCAGTCTGTCACCTGCAGATTGAAAAAGAAGCCCGGCTTCATGCTCCTCATGCACATATCCAGCATGAACTCTTTGAGGACAATAGCTATTTGGAAAGTATGGCTGCTTTAAGAAAAGAGGCTTTTGAGCGTTATGGACAAAAGAAAAACAATGGTATTTCTGATATGAGCGATGAGGAATATGACCATTATCTCAATCAGAAAGAGTGGGAAGAATGAGAATCTGTTCTTTCAACCGCTTATCAACCATGGGTCAAATCATGTTTTCCGACTAACGCCTTCTTCGTCCGAATCCTCCAAAGCTGCGTCTTCTGGGTGTCCGAAACAAACTTCGGGAGCGAGATGGAGCCTGTCGCCGAACGGCAGGTGCTTTACGTTGTGAGGTTTGTGTTCTGCCAAATCCGGTTGCCGATCCTTTCCGGTTGGCGGAACGGTATCGTGAGCTTTTGATCTGGTTCATCGATTTGTTGGAAGTCGAACGGAACTTGTTGGCTGCCACAGAGTTTCCTCCCATGGTTTTGGCAGCACTCGAGGAAGACTGAGCACGGTTGTAGGAAGATGTTGCAGCACTTCGATTCTGTTGTACAGAACTCACGCCTCTTGGCTGGGAATTATAATAACCGTAGCCCATTCCGTAGCTGGGCATGAAAAGCCAGTTGGTCATCATTGATGCGGCCATGGAAGTCATAAAGATGCTGGTGAGACTTGGGCCGGTTGAATAATAAGGCGGATAAGGTGTTCCGGCTGATTGATACATTTGGGGATTCGGAGCAGACTGCACGGTCATTTGGTCTTCCGCACTTTTCACTGCAGAAGCGGTCATGATTTCAATTGATTTGTTTTCAGCAATGTCCCTCCAGCCTGCCTGATCAGAACCTGGAGGAAGGGTAGTGACTTCAGAGGGGTCTGGAACCAGAATTGAAAAAACAAGGTGATCTGTTCCACTGCTTTCCTGATTTGGTACAACTAGGATGGGGTCGGCGATTCCATCTTCATTCAAATCGATTGTACTGATGTCTCTGATTTTGTTTGAAACACGATTCACCAAAGTGGGAAGAAAATCTTTTTCTGAAGGCTTGGCTTGAACCGTTTCGCGCATTGCTTCAGTCATCAGGTCCGGGATCAAGCGCGGATCCAGATTTTCGGTCAAGTCCAAGCCCAGTTTTTCGATTGCCTGCTGATTGAAGGAATCACTAACTCCAATTGGAACATTGGAGGAGACATAAAAATTTTGTCGGGAACTTTCATCATCCTTAAAAAAAAGCCAGTAAGCACCGAGAATGATGATCACTACTAGAAGAAAATCAGTTGAGAAGAGTTTTTTCATCGTTCATTGTTTATTCGGATGGATGGGACATAGTGAGTACCCATCTTATAATGTGGTGTCCGAGTTTTCAATCATCGGAAGATAATTTCAGCAGGTGGAGTCAGAAAAAAGGACAATGGTTCAAACCCACTCAAAAATTTTGCTTTATTCGCGCTGCGGCCCTGCAAGAGGACTGGGTTGGTAATGGCGCAGGAGATAATGCAGGGATGATCCTAAAACCTGACGGCTGTAACCTGGCATCACGAGGCTGGAAACAGAACCGAGTTTGAGGGCTTCTTCCGGATTGAGAAGTTCGCGCTCATAGCGTTCGGTAAGCCCTTCAAGTGCTTGATCACGTTGAGTCACAGCATCAGATTTATCTTTCCCTGAATCAATATCATCACGGTATTGTTTCATGATGCTCCTGTATTCCTCCTTGTAGACATACTGTCGACCTGCTGGCCCCATCACCGCGATTCTGGAGGTGGGTAGTGCAAAGACAAAATCCGCTCCGATGTGGTAACTGTTCCAAGCACAATAGGCCCCACCAAAGGCATTCCGGACTATCAAAGTCAGTCTTGGAACCCGGAGGTCAATGATCGAATCCAATAACTCACGGCCCGCCTGGACAATGCCTGCCCGTTCCTGTTCGGAACCTGGAGCGTAACCACTGACATCTTCCAAAAAAATGACCGGAGTATTATAGAGGTTGCAGAAACGCATGAACTTCTTACCTTTGCGGGAAGCATCAACATCGATGTTGCCCGAATTGAAGGCACTATTGTTAGCCAGAAAACCCACGACAGAACCGCCCATGCGGCCAAAAGCGGTGATCAATTGCTTCCCTCTATCGGGTTGGAGTTCGAAATAATCTCCATAATCGACCATCTGCTGAAGAAGCAGTCTCATGTCTAAGGGAGTGTTGAATCCTGATGATGATTCGGCAAAGGTTTTACGGAGCAAGATTGCCTCCTCTTCAACAAATCCTTCCAAATCAAGGGAAGTTTCCACAAAAGGCGCCAATTCGCGGTTGTTATTAGGAAGGTAACTCAAAAGCCTGAGTGCTGTTCTCAGAGCCCCCAGTTCATCTTCGGCACTGACATCGACGACTCCACTTTGGGAGTGAACCCGGGGACCGCCCAACTGGTCTGGAGTGATGTCCTCCCCAAGTGCCTCACGCACGACATCAGGGCCAGTCAGTCCGAAAAAGGTGTCATTGGGTTGAATCAGAAATGAACCTTGTCGCGGAAGGTATGCTCCCCCTCCAGCATTGTAACCGAACATGAGCATGATGGAAGGCACCACTCCGCTGATCTTTCGCATCGCTTGGAAGGCTTCAGAATAGCCGTCAAGCCCTCCGACTCCTGCCGGCACGAAAGCTCCGGCAGAATCGTTCATCCCAATCAAAGGGATTCCGTGTTCTCCGGCCATCAGGATCTGTCGTGCGAGTTTGGCACCGTTGGTGGCGTCCATCGATCCTGCACGGACGGTGAAATCGTGACCGTATAGGGCAACGTCTCGCCCCTTAATGTTCATGATCCCGGTTACGATTCCTGCACCGTCAAGTTGAGCCCCCCAATTCTGAAAAGTGATGTGCGGTTCTTTGTCGGTCAGTACCTTGATCCTTTCCCAGACAGTCATCCGGCCTTTGCCATGCTGTATCTGAACTCGGCTTTCTCCTCCTCCTTTTTTAGGAAGTTCCAGGAGTTCCTTTCCGCGTTCCAACATTTCGTGATAACGGGAAGGAGTTTCAGGGATATTTCCGTTCATATGAGAGGAAGGATCTTTCTCAGCAAATGGATTTTTCAGGCTGTATTGTGTCATAAGGCCATCGCTGAAGAATACGGTAAAAAAATGGGAAAGAATAAGAAAACCCTAATTCAGAGCTTCTTGTCCCATTTCGTCGAAGGTTTTATCAAGTGCAGTAGGTTTCAACTGCTCCCTTGTCCCAATTGAATCCTGAGGCCAAAGGGTTTTTGCGATTCCGTTGATATAGCGCTGCAAAAATTTCTGGGCTATCGGAAGATCATATTTGCCCGCGTTGATCCAGATGCTCAGTTTCGGGCGGTTACTGCTCAAGATGGGAATTTTGAGGGCAGCAAGATGCCTGAGAAAAAGAACACGACATTGCTGGCTGTTGAACCGCAACAGAAATTCTGGAAATTGTTCATCCCCGCCGATTCGAAGTTTTGGAGGAACTTTTTTAACCGGGATGCTTTTGATATCAAAATTGATGGCAAATTGTTCTCCCATATTGTCGCGTATCACCAACGAAATCACATTGTAACGGTTAACATGACATATCATGAAAACTTCACGAACATAGTGAATGTTCTCCAATACCTCCTGTGAAGAGGCATGCATGGAAGGAAAAGTTGATTTAATCTCCTGGGCCAGGTTGAAAAGGTCCTGCCCGGTGACTGGGTTGGTTGCCACTTCACTCCGGGCTTGTGCAGGAGGTTTTTCAAATGTTGACAAATACTTTCCTCCAAAGCCCACATAACCGCTAGAAACACATCTCGAGAGACCGTCTACTAAAGGAGCCTCGAACATTGGTAGGACTGAATCTCCTCCTCCTCCTGCTTCCTGTTTGGTCAGCATTGAACTGAACAGCCATTTCCCTGTTTTTTGATTGAAGTCGACTTTGATCCGGTTTCTTGGAATGCTGAGGCTTTTGGAAATCGGCAGAGGAATTTGAAAAGGTTTACGTTCGAAATTTCTGTCAAAATGATATTTGAAGATCACGTTTTCCAGGGAGTCACCAGCAATGGCAACTTTGGACTCCTCAATCGCCTTTCGGACCCATCCCTCCTCGATTTTCATTTTAAACTGACCAAAGTATTCGACAATATTTCCCTGAACGCTTTTCAGTTTTTTATGATCATCGTAAATGTTTTTTGCCTGCATCTTTTCGAGTGCATTCATCGGCATTTTCTTTTTGACTTTGATCAGCACTTTTTTATCTTCGATGGCAACCCTTTGGTTCACCACAGCGAGAAGGGGGTGCAGGTATTTTCTCGCGTTTTCTAAGTCGAGTGATTCTGCACTGATCCTTACCAAATGGTTGCTGATGTTTTCGACGGCATGATCTAATCCAATTGTGCAGAGTTTGCTTTCAACCCGTTTCATCGATTCCAGGAAAAGCAGTTTAAGCACTTTTTCGACCCGGTTCCCGGCGTCATCTCTACCCTGAGAAAAACGAACCACCTCGGCACGTTCTTCAGGATCGCTGAAAAAGACATTGTAATAATCAACCATCGCCCTAGAACGCCAGGTAGCATCGTCATCGAGCCATTTGGCTTTACCCTGGTCTCCATAATTGATGATGTCGGAGATTCTTAGGTGCTGTGCAAAACAAAAAATAATTTGTTTTTGTGTCACACTTAGGGTTCCTAAGGAAAAATCCTTTTCGTCTTCATCCTGTTCATAACTTTCAAACCTTGCCAGCATCTCTGTAAATTTAAGCCACCAGGGATCCAGAGGAAGTCCTGGATAATCGGTTTCAAGTTTTATGATGGCATCGATCAACGGGCCATTGATCTCGTCGGATAGGAAGTAACGTTGATCAGGATTCCAGAGTAATCGGGTCAAGCTGGTTGGCAGGTCCTCTTCCTTGTCGATACAGACGATCATTTCGAGCCACCAGCAGTTTAAAAGTGCTTTGGGAAGATTACGGTGACTGACTTTTTCACTTTCTCTGAGGAAGATCGGTACCGAGTGCTCAAGGAATTTTTTACGTGGGATATGGATCTCGCCCCAATTGGGCAAATGTCCCAGAACAAATGATTCCTTTTCCACGTCTGCCCCGGAAGCAGCAGGCTCGGGAGGAGATTCCTCTTCTTCAGATGATTCTCCTTCAGTCTCAGGCTTGGGAGGTGCTTCGATGATTTCGATAGACTGATTCAAGGTCCAATCTGCATCTGGAAACACTCCGATGGAGGAAATGACTTTAAAATCCTTTGGAAGATCAAAAGGCATCGGAGGAACACCGCACATCATGACTGCTGGATTCAAAAGAAAATCATTCAGCATCAGGGAATAGGCCATGCTTCCTTCCGGGGATACCAAATAGGGAGTGTGATGTCCGGCACGTTGCTTCCGAAGGATATTGGTAAAGAAATGAATTTCAGTGCTGGGATATTTTTGGGTCAGATAGGCTTCGGATTGTTGAATTTTAAGATGCAGAGGAAATTCGAGTTCGGCTTCAAATCCCATTGCCTCAAAATCAGACCGTGCTTCAATCAACGCAACCATGTGCAACCGATATTGTGCATCGAGTTTTTCTTGCAGCCTGGTGGTCAAATCCTCTGGAAAATCGAGTCCGTTAGCCCCAAATTTTTGTTGAAGCATCTGAACCATTTCTGGAACTTTTCCTCGACCCGAATGGGAAAGCTGATCCATTAGGAAATCAAGGAATTCCAAAAGAAGCTGGTTGAGTTGGTTGTTGCTGGAGATGTTCTCCAGGAAACAGGCCTTTTGTTTATCTTCTGGGACTTTTTCAGGGGATAAATTGTTTTGAATTGCATAGCGCCAAAGGATCTGTCGTGCTCCTTCGACTCCCAGGAAAGTGGTTCTGAAGTATTGAGTCAGCCAGCCCATTAGTTTGTCCTGACTGAACTGCTGAACCGAATAAGAAAATCCTTTTGTGCGAAGTTCGTCTGCAGGAGTTTTCTGTAAAAATCCGAAAAATTGCCGAAGTGGTTCGATCAGCATTTCACAGTCCGGGAACTCCTTCAGTGATTCCAGAATGATCGGCATAAATGCTTCAGTTTGTTTTTCTGCTTCCTGGGATTGCAGATGTTCCAGAATGAGTCGCTGTTTTTCTTTCCGGTATCGGCTGGTGAAGATGAATTCCACGACTTTTCCTTCTTCCGGAGAAACACCATCCTGGAACTCTTCCAAAAGAACGCTGGAGGCAGTTTTTCTGAGTTCTACCCGGCTTTTGGGATCCATTCCACGGAGGAAATAGTGATCATAGAATCGCTCAATAATACGGCATAGGAGTGCCAGGAAAAAATCAGCGTCGCTCCAGCAATAACGGTATTCGGGGTTGGTATTGATGATCACCTGAGCGTCCATGTCGGAATCCGGTTTGTGTCCGATCCCCCCTAGACTACCGATGGTGGTCAGTGCCTTGATTGGTTTGTATTCTGCCTTCTGGAAGTGCTGAACCCGATCAGGATATTCTTCTTTGAGGTAGGCGTGCATCCCCTCTTCCCCTTCACAGATGGATTTCGGAACAAATCGCTCCACTCCTTCGATTCCGTATAAAGCATTCTTTTGAAACACTTCATAAGAGAAGGTTTTCATGATGGGTTTCCCCTCATCATCGAACTCGCCAGTACGGGCTTGGACCTCGGCTGTTGGGGCATCAAGGGGATTGATATCGAAAAGGAAGAACCCCTCAAACATGGTTCGGTGCATGTCTTCATCAGACAAAATGGCTAAATTGCGAACCCGTTTACGGTTGATCTGTCCCATTGCCTCAAATTCCTTGTCCGCGTATTCCTTCCACTCCTTGAGCTTTTCCGCCGAAAAAGAATCACGCAAAGCGTCGCTAAGAGAATTTTTATTAAGGGATTGGAGGATTTTTTTCAGACCTGCTTCGGCTGCGTCCCCTTGAGGATTGGAGGGAACCCGGCTGTTCAGGTCACGGATCAGTTCAAACTGGCGTTCGTCCTGGGAACGCAAATCGGGATTGGAGACTTCCTCACTCATCAGATGTTTTTACTGAAATAGATACAAAATTGCTTAAAAAGTGAGAGCCCATGATTTAAATGCTTCAAGACTCTCCAAATATATTTTTATGAAAAGAAACGATAAAAGTCCAACTCTGAGAATTTACCCCTTTCGAATAAAAGTGTACGAAATCTCCTCTTTATCTTTTTGATGGGATGGGAAAAAAGAGAAACGGACGAAAGAATCCTATCTAGAGATGGTTGAACGTGATGATTTAGAGGTGTGATTTTTATTTCCCATGAATTGGAAAAAAGGGGGAATTCCCCTGAGTTCATTGTTTGGCAAAATCACCGAGGCGGCCAAGCAATCCTGCTTTTTGCTGACCCACTAAAGGAGCCAGTTTCTGAAGCCGTTCACGGATGAAAGTTCCTGATTGCTGTCTTTTAATTTTGACATTAGGATTGGCAAGTTTAGTCGCAGAAACGATGTTTGAATCATCGACATCAGCGGGGCGCAGGATACCGGTTATGGTGGTGATGTAACGTACCTGGTTGCGCTGGCGATAATCGATTTTCTGGCCTTTAATCAGCATATTCCCGTCGGGAAGGACTTTAGTCACCCGTGCTGAAATGGTTTCAAGACTTCTGAGGATATCATTTTGCTCATTCTCAATTTCATCTCTCATCGTGATGGCTTCCAGAAGCAGGCTTGCACGCTGAGTGTCGTTGGTGGGGGCCGCTGCTTCACCTTCTGCTTCGGCTTTTGGTTCCGCGACATTGACGACAGCAGGGAGTTCGCTGATGGTCATCAAATCACCACGAAAACGCGCCCGATGATCCCTGAGGATGTTGCCAAAAGAAGATTCATAACGCCAAAGTGATCCCTCATAGAGATTTCTGCTGACTGATATTCTTTTCCGTCGCAGCCTTTTTTCTGAACTTAAGCGGGCGTTCGTTGTTTTTTTTGACTTTGAAATGGCAGTCTGGCTGGCGCTAGGGGTTTGTGGCTGATTGAAAGGCGTTCTGCAAGCTGCAAACGAAAAGAGAAAAAGAAGTACCAGCAAAATTTTACCTAGTGTGGATCTCAGTTTTACCACCAAACGAAATCCGTTCTGAGTGGATATTATTTTTGAAAGATTAGACATCAGTTTTTCAGTTAACCTGGACATGGTTCCTGTCCTGGACGGTCGCATAGACGAGGATTTTACTTTGCAGATTTCGAACTTGAATCCGGTCACCAAGGGCCCCTTTTTGCAGTGAGATTCCAGGTGCGGTCAATCTTAAATTTGGAGTTTCAAAGACAATCATCAAGCGGTCTCCAGACTTAATCACGGGTACTGCAGAGACGGTTGTTTCCTGGATGACTTCGTTGGGATTGATCGCTCTGGATGCTATCTTGCCAAGGATATCTTCTTCATCTGTAACATAAGCGGATGACATCCGGTCGACATTGCGACGGACTTTGAGAATGTCTGCTTCACTGATGATGTGATCTTCTTTGATGGTGTCTTTTGCAATCAGCACATCTTTATAAAGTTTGATGTAGGTCCGTACTGGTACTTTTCGGATGGATTTTCCATCGACACTAAATTCGATTTCAAAAGTCTGATATCCACCTTCTTTGAGGTGACGTCCTTTTTTTATGAATCTGTAACTTACCTCTCCGCGAGGGAGGAATACATCACGGGTTTTTGCCAGGATCCGGGGTTTGATGTCCATTCCAGAATACGCATCCCGGATGTGATTCAATACGGACTCATCGATGTCCTTACCGGGAATCTTAAGGGCCGCACGTTGAATGCGTGTGCTCTGGCTGGCAGGGAAGACAATCTTCTTAGTGTCGATTTTTGCAGACCGTATACGGGATAGCATGATCGACCGGGAAACGTTCAGATTTCTTCCAGGAAGTGGGGAACGTCCGATTTTGATTCTCTCCAGCCTTGCGATCAGGTGAGGGTCAGGGCCTTCGAGCCTGGCGATGTCACCCAGGCGATAGGTTTCTTTTTGCACCACCGATGACTCTGGAAGCAGAATACGGATCATTTGATCCTCCCCGAGTCGGTCATCCTGAACTGCCCAAACAGGTGATGAGCTAAGGAAAACAAGCAGAACCGTCGTTAAGCTTAAAGAAATCATCAACCTCTTGAGCATTTCGATATCAAGGATCGAACTGAACCAGCTCAAAAGGTTTGGTTCAGTTCGATTCTGTATTTCAGGACAAGATTTTTGTAGCAGCATCAGCTCAATTCAAGGATCGATTACCGAACCAGGTTATTGGTATTTTTGAGCATTTCGTCAGCCGACTGGATGGCCTTTGAATTGACTTCATAAGCACGCTGCGAAGTGATCATGTTTACCATTTCTTCTACCAGCGACACATTCGAACGTTCTAGGAATCCCTGAGTGAGAGTGCCCATGCTGTTGGCACCAGGGGCATCAACAATCGCGTTTCCTGAAGCAGGAGTGGAAACATATAGATTTTTTCCAGTCGGAGTCAATCCTGCTGGATTTTGGAAGCGAGCAAGCTGAACGCTGCCGATCGCTTCCGGCATAGTTTCATCACGCAGAAAGACGGTTACGGTACCGTCAAAACCAACTTCTATTTTTCTGGTGTCCTGCGGAATATTAATTTCTGGGTCGAGCAGCATGCCATCATTGGTGACCAGTCTTCCCATTCCATCGATGTTGAAATGTCCGTCACGGGAATAACCCACGATTCCATTCGGTTGAAGGATCTGAAAAAAACCGTGTCCATCAATACTGATATCAAGATCGTTACCGGTGTTTTCCAGATTTCCTTGGGTGTGGATTTTTTCTGTGCCGATGAATTTCACACCATGACCCACGTGCAGACCGACTGGGACCTGGGTTGAAACGGAAGAAGGAACTCCCGCCGTCCGTTCGTTGTGATAAAGCAGGTCCTGGAAATGGACTTTGCTTTTTTTGTAACCGGTGGTGTTGACGTTGGCCAGATTGTTGGCTGTGGTGTCGATATTTCTTTGTTGGGCAGCCATGCCGGTGGCAGCCGTGTAGAGAGCGCGCATCATGGGCGGTCAACTCCTTTAGGGTTGAAGGTTATTATTTGCATCGGTCAACTGACTCTTGAAATCGAGATTGCTTTTTCATCGATGTTGTCGAGGTTCATGATCGCCTTTTGTACCATTTCATAAGAACGGGTTGCGTTGACCATGCGTGACATCTCCATCACCGTGTTTACATTGGATTGCTCCAGCATTCCTTGCCTGACAAGAATTTCCCGGGAAGGAATCGGGACATCGTCACTCCGGATAGGCGCATAAAAATGATTTCCCAGTTTCTGGAGTTGGTCCTGGTTTCTGAACCTGACGGTTTTCAACTGGTCCATGATTGTTCCTTCGACAGCGACCTGTCCATTTTCATCAACCTGGATCGGACCATTCCCCTTGATCTGTATCGGGCCTTTCTTGCCTAAAAGTGGGAAACCATCCTGGGTCACCATTCTTCCCTGTGAATCCAGTTTAAAATTACCGGCACGTGTATAGCGTTCCCCCTGCGGTGTGCTGATGCTGAAGAATCCTTCATTTTCCAACGACAAGTCGAGTTCGTTGCCGGTATCGCGGAACCGTCCTGTTGTGAAATTTTTCCCGATTTCATCCACCATCACGGCAGATTTATCCATGCCTACATATTGGTCTAGGTATTCATGGGAAAGAAAATTCTCTTCTTCTGATTGAGGAACCACACGCTGCACCGTGGAAAGTACCTCCCTGAATGATGGTTGGTCTTCTTTGAATCCAACAGTGCTGACGTTTGCTAAATTGTTGGCTACTGTTTCGATCTTTTTTTCCAGGACCCCGCCTGCCTGAACTAAGCTTGTCAATCCGCTCATGAAGCAATTTGATGAAATGAGTGCGTCAGTGTTAGACGAGACTCAAAGCAAGCAACATACCAAAGGGTGGAGACCCGATTTGCATTCCCGAGGTGTAATTTTAGAGCAATAAATGTTAGTTAAAGTGTCAATTTCTTGGTTGCATTGCAGAAAGGATTCCTGAACGGTCCTGTATTTTAAACCGTTTCCCTTTTAAAAATTATTCAGGTCGTAGAATTCAAAAATTCATCACTGAATGAATGAGACTCTGACCGAAGGTGATGACCTAGTAAAAAAGACAACAAATTGTCAATAAGCCGTTTTCTTGAGCAAGCGCACAAAAAATAGGCATTTCTTTTAAATTTTGAAATAAATAAAATAATAAAATCAATAACTTAACAATGGTTCATTTATTGCTCTTAATTATTCCGGTCTAATCCGGAAGTAAGCAATGCTTTAATAGGTAAACTTGAATTCCAATTCCGGATCAAAACAAATTCTTATTCATTTTTTAAGGAGTCTATGAAATCCCCTAAAGAAGTAATTGATTTAGCAAAAACAAATAATGCTGTGATGGTCGATTTGAAATTCATTGATTTTCTTGGAACCTGGCAGCATTTTTCTGTTTCCATTTCCGACCTCAGTGAGGAAATGTTGGAAGAAGGCAGGATGTTTGACGGTTCGAGCATCCGTTGCTGGCAGACCATCGACAGCAGTGACATGAAAGTCATGCCGGATCTCAGCACGGCTACGATGGATCCGTTTTATGCCCATCCGACCCTGTCCATCATTTGCGACATCATTGACCCGATCACTGGAGAGGGTTATACCCGTGATCCGCGTAATATTGCTTCAAAAGCTGAAAAATATCTGATTTCCACTGGGATAGCGGACACCGCTTTCTTCGGTCCTGAAGCGGAATTCTTCATGTTCGATGATGTCCGTTATGCTCAGGATGCAGAGGGAGGCTTTTATGCGATTGATTCTCCGGAATGTCCGTGGAACACCGGGACCGATGAACCGGGGGGAAACAAGGCTTACAAGCATGGACACAAACTTGGATACTTTCCCACGGCACCCTTTGACCAGGACCGCGACATCCGTGCTGAAATGGTGCTCAAACTCGAAGAAATGGGGATCACGGTCGAAGCACAGCACCATGAAGTTGCTCCTGCTCAGCATGAAATCGACATCAAGTTCGATACCCTGCTCAAAACTGCGGACAATCTGCAGTGGTTCAAATACATCATCAGAAATGTTGCTCGGGAAAATGGGAAGGCAGCGACTTTCATGCCGAAGCCGATGTTCAACGACAACGGAAATGGGATGCATACCCACCAATCATTATGGAAAAATGGTCAACCTCTTTTTGCAGGAGATCAGTATGGAGGTTTGAGCCAGGATGCTCTCTACTACATCGGTGGCATTCTCAATCACGCCCCTGCACTGGCTGCTTTCACTAATCCTTTGACCAATTCATACAAGCGTCTGGTACCAGGTTTTGAAGCGCCGATCAATCTCGCCTATTCCAACCGTAACCGCTCTGCTACCGTTCGTATCCCAGTGGTGGATTCTCCCAAAGCTCGTCGTTTGGAATATCGTTGTCCGGATCCAGGAGCAAATGTTTATATCGCCTTTGCCGCGATGTTGATGGCTGGGCTGGATGGAATTCAGAACAAAATCGACCCGGGTGACCCGATGGATGTGAACATCTACGATCTACCTCCAGAAAAGTTGAACAAAATCGGAAAGATGCCGAGGTCCCTTTATGAATCCCTAGAGGCTCTTCAAGCGGATCATGAATTTATGCTGAAAGGAAATGTATTCACTAAGGATGTGATCGATTACTGGGTGGATTACAAGATGGAAGAGGAAGTCCAAGCGATTGATTCTCGGCCCCACCCCCATGAATTCAGTCTGTACTTTAACTACTGAGTGAGGTAGAAACGGAGGAAAGATGCTGACTTCAGCAAATTATTTTCCTCCGTTCACCATTGAATCTCAAAAACTGGATTGAACACCTTCTGACACGGGATCCTGTCGTCAGTTGGAAAGGAGTTCTCACCGAAGACCCTTCTGGTGTTTTTTCCGGCCTCAATCTCCCTGATCTCGAAGAACAGCTGACCAAATCGGATCAGCTCCAAGGGTTTCAGGCTTCTCGTAAAAAATTACTGCCGATATTGCTGGGATCTGGAAATCCTCTTTCAGCCTTCCAGCAATTACTGGATTTCTCTGAAGCCTATGCTTTAGAACATTCAGCACCCTTCGATTTTGCATCCCCCCGGGTTCCGCAACTGCTGAGCGTTTTCGGTCGTAGTGACTACCTTTCCCGGAAACTGATCCGAGATCCGCATCTGGCTTTGGAGTTTTGCTCCCTTAATGCTTGGAAAGCAGCCAGGTCTTCCGAAAGCATGCTGGAGGAACTCAGAGCACGGGTCCGCCGTTTGGAACCAGAGACCCTGGGGGATCTTAAAAATATCCTGAGACGCTGGAAGTATCGTGAGTTTCTCAGGATCAGTCTTCGTGACTTCTGTCTCAGTGAAGCTTTTGTCGAGACCCTGGAGGAATGGGCTTCCGTGGCGGAAACCCTGCTGCAGGTTGCCCTGGAAGAAATCCATGCCCATCTCCAAAAAAAGGATGAAGTTCGTTTTTCTGAAACTCCGTTCATGATCCTGGGGATGGGCAAACTGGGGGGAAGTGAACTGAATCATTCTTCGGATGTGGACCTGATTTTTATCCATGATGATTTAATTCCAGCTGAGGAACAGGAGCAGTCCAACCGGCATCGACTCAAGGTTGCAAGGAACCTGATCGATGTCATGAGTGATTTGACAGAAGAGGGTTTCCTGGCCAGGGTTGACATGAGGCTTCGTCCAGGAGGAAATCGCGCTCCTTTGGTTCAGTCTTTGGATGAAGTCGAACTTTATTACTCCGCCAAAGGGGAATTATGGGAACGCCAGGCTTTGATCAAAAGCAGGGGAGTTGCGGGATGTGAGAGGACAAAAAAATCTTTTGAATCCATGATTACCCCCTTCATTTATAGCCGGCTTATGGATGAAAGGTTGTCCCGTGACATCCAGCATATGAAGGAGCGCATCGAAGAGGAGCATCTTCGGGAAAACCAATTGAACGTAAAGTTGGGAGTTGGAGGGATCCGTGAAGTAGAATTCTTTGTCCAGACCTTCCAACTGCTTTACGGAGGAGGCAGAAAAGCGCTCAGGCAGACCAACACCCTTAAAGCGCTGGAAGCGATCGAAGAAGCTGCTTTGATTCCGGCATTGGATGGAGCCCATTTGAAAGGGGCTTATATTTTTCTTCGTCGTGTCGAACACCGACTGCAGATGCGGGAGGAACAGCAGACCCATACCATTCCATTACATGCTGAACCACAACGGCATCTTGCACGATGTATGGGTTATGATGATTTGGATCCGGAAAAAGCGCGGCAGCAATTCCTCTCCGATCTGAAAGATGTAATGGGGCGGGTCAGGGTGATTTTTAGTGGACTTTTCAGCAACAAACATCTTGAGATCGAGGCGGCTCTCAGAAACAGTTCACGAATTCAAAATTTTAGTGAAGAGGAAAAGGGAACCCTCCAAAACCTGGCCCAGAGCCTAACTCCCTACCTGAATTCCCATACAGAAAAACGGTTTCAGCGTCTGTTTGAGTCGATCGGGCCGAGAATCCATCTCTATCGGCCTTTACTCGAAAGACCCTCCGCTCTTTCAAGGCTTGCCAGAATCTGTGAAACCAGTGAAATGCTTTGGAATCATCTTCTGAATCATCTGGAACTGCTGAATCGTCTTGAACAAAGGAGCCTTGAAGTGGACCGGGAATCTGCTCAAAAACAGATAAGGTCCATGCTTTTAGAGGTAGATGGTGATGAAGAACAGCAAATCGACCGACTGAGGCAATTTAAGCATGCCATGACATTTCTCTTAGGAAGCGCAGAACTGGAGGGAATCCTCAGTTACTCACGTGCCAGGAAGAATTTGAGTCTGGTAGCGGAAATTGTGCTTCAGGAAGCCTTCTGGATGGGGATCAGGAAACTGGAACGTCGATACGGGAGTTCACTCGAAATGCTGGATTCTCCACTTGAATTTGCCATCATCGGGCTGGGTAAACTAGGTGGCCGGGAACTGACCTATCACTCCGATCTGGATCTGATCATTGTCCATTCCGGAAAGGCTTCGGCTTCCCAAAGCGACAGGTTTTTGATCCAGGAATATGGTGTCAAACTGGTACAGCGAACGATTTCCATACTGACCACCATGACTCGTACCGGTTTTGCCTACAAAATGGATACCAGGCTACGTCCATCAGGAAATGCGGGAATGCTGGTCACTCCCTGGGAGGTGTATTTTCAATATCACCAAAATTCTCAGGCCTGGGAGCATCAGGCTCTGGTCAAGGGTCGTGTTGTCGCTGGGGCTTCCACAATACGTTCTGAAAACAAAAGGTCGGGCATGGACCAGATTTTCCATTCTGGTTCAAAGCGTGGGTGGTTTAGAGAAGTCGAATCAGGAATTCAGGATGTCGTATATGACTGGGAAGCTCCCAAAGATCTCGCTTCCCAGATTCATCATTTACGAACCCGTAAGGAAAAGGAACTTTCCGGAGAAACCGATAAGAAACGAAATCTTAAGGAAGGACGTGGGGGGCTTTTGGATGTTGAATTTCTGACCCAGTACCTACAACTGGTTTATGGTCGTGAGTTACCTCAGATGAAGACAACGGAAACCCTGAAAGCTCTGGAAAATGCCGGCAATCTTGGATTATTGAATCAGGTCCAAGTGAGATCCTTGTCGGAAGGATATACTCTGCTGAGGTTGATTGAAAACGGTTTGAGGCTCCTTTATGATGATTCCACAAACATGCTTGATTTTGAAAGGATCGATCAGCAACTGATCCTGATGCTTCTCAAAAGACATGGATATGAAACTGAAGATCTCTTTCAAATCGTGGAAAAGACCACTACGAGCATTCGTCAAACCTATTCCGAAATCATGAAAAGGACTTGAAATATGAAGAGTGAAGGGGGTTTCATGATCAAGTTTCAACAAAAGGGATGTACCCCTTTTTCACTCCAAAATCCCTACGGGTTGCAGTCGTGCTGCTCCATCTGAAGATTAGAAATTTTGCCACCATCAAGGAGGTGGAAGTTGATTTCGGCTCTGGTTTTTCCATCCTGACGGGAGAAACAGGAGCAGGAAAATCGATCCTCATTGATGCCATTATGCTGCTGCGTGGTGACCGGGGACGCACGTCCCTGGTTCGTTCCGGAGAAGATCAGTCCGAAGTGGAAGCAGTACTTTCCCTTGAACGAGCAGAGGAAACCTGTCAACTCTTAGAAGAATCCGGAATCGAAGTGGAAGATGAAATGATCATCCGCTGTCTACTTTCCAATCAGGGGCGACTGAGGCGCTTTGTGAACGGCGTTTCAGTCACAGCAGATTATCTGAAAACCCTGACTAGGCCGATGATCACGATCCATGGACAGCATGAACATCAGAGTCTTCTCCAGACTTCATCCCACCTAGATTTTCTGGACGGTTTTGGAGGATTGTATCCGCTTCGGGAAAAGGTTGGAAAATTTTATCTTCATTACATGGATTTAGCTGACCGTGTGACGAAGCATGAGCAAGATTTGAATCAAAGAACGGAGCGGATTGCTGAATTGAATGAGGTCATCGAGGAACTTCAGGAGTTGTCACTTGAACCAGGTGAGGAAGAACATCTCCTCCAGGAAACAAAAAGACTTTCAGGCGCAGAAAATTTAATTCAATTACTTTCTGATTCCAAAGGTATGTTGATTGAGAATGAGATGTCTTTGATGGAGCAGATGGAATTCCTTCGCAAAAACATCCAGGAATCTTCAGAACTTGATCCCTCTTGTGCTCCTATGTTGGAGGAGCTTGAACAATGCTTCTACCAATTGGAAGACTTTGGACGGACCCTCCAGAAAAGATATGATTTGGTGGAAATCAATCCTGATAGACTGAGTTTTCTCAATGACCGGTTGAATCGGATTCAGAGGCTTCAGCGAAAATATTCGTTGAGTCACAGTGATGAACTGTGTGAGTTGCTAAAGTCTGCAGAAATAGAGCAGGAGGAACTGCTGAATCTGGAAGAGAATAGCCAGATGCTGGAAGAACAAAAGGAAAACGCCTTGATGGAACTCAAAAAAAATTCAGCAAAACTCTCTGCAAAAAGACGAAATATTTCGACCGACCTGGACGATCAGATTATCAAACAACTTCAGCATTTGGGGATGGAAAAAGCTCAGTTTCAGACAAGATTCAAAGACGGGGTCAGTATAGATGAAACCGAATGGAGTGAAAAAGGAATCGATCATGTTGAATTCATGCTCTCGGTCAATCCCGGTCAAAACATGAAAAGCCTGACTCAAGTCGCCTCCGGAGGAGAGCTATCAAGGACGATGCTGGCTTTGAAAACGGTTCTTCAAACCCACGATCCTGCATCGGTGATGATCTTTGATGAAGTCGATACCGGCATCAGTGGTCGAGTTGCAGAGATGGTGGGTCAAAAATTACGAAACCTAGGATTTCAACAGCAGACCCTGTGTGTGACTCATTTGCCTCAGATTGCAGCCTTTTCGGAAACACATTATGTCGTGAAGAAACAAATTCTGAAGGATGAAACCTATACAGAGGTCTGCAAAATGAACACCCCTGAAGAAAAAGCTCAAGAAATCGCTCAGTTGATTGGTGGCAGGGAAATTACAGAAAAAACCTTCAGTGTGGCTTATGAGATGCTGGAACAGGCACAAAACGCCATTCGATGAAAGAATAGAAAATGGTTGAGTGTCTGACTTAATTTGAAAGGCAGGTTTCTATAATTTTGAGTCGCTTCCGGTATTCCTCCTCACTCATCGGAGTCATCTGCTCCCGAACACACTCGGGCTTTTCCAGCAACTGACGCTGGCGGCGATAAAAATTCAATTGCATTTCGATTTCTACTGGAAAGGCTTTCAGAGGCCCGGAAAGAAGAAGATCGTGAGAAGCATCTTCCCGGAGGGTTTTCATTTCGGAGATGATTTGAGATTCAAGCAAATCCGTGTCTTCAACCATCTGGAGATCCAGTTTCCCCATCAGATCCTGCATGGATGAATGCATTCTGTTGAAACGTGCGAGTATTTTTTTGTGATACTCGGACTGACTTTCGAGTTGGAAAAAGAACTTTTCCGAGACTGAGCTATTGGGTCCGTTCAAAAGATCCCGGTCTGACGCCTCAATCCAAACCATGACGGAGTCTCCTGCACGAAGGGGGGTCATGGAAAGATCCCAGACATAATTCTCACTGTAGGTTTTATAGTCCTCTTCATACGACTGAAGGATTTCTTTATAGCGGCCTCCGGTCTGCTGGACTTGATAATGAAGCTGAACCTGGTGCAGGGCATGGTCGTCTTCGGCGAAAACCTGGACGGCCATTTGGCTCGAATCGAATATATGCTTGATCTGAGGCCATTGGACTTTCAAAACTGGTTTCTGATCCGGGATGACTTTCCATGGAATCTCCCTTGATTCCCAGCCCAGTTTGAGTATTCCAGAATATTCAGGAGTGAGCCTCGCCAGAATCTGCTGTCCCCTTTCAGTCCATTGAAGAGGGATTTTTCCTTTAGGATTCACAAAGTAGGATGAATCTTTTGAAAAGGGAATTTCGATCCAGGACATTTCCAATTGACTACCTAAGGGTGTAGAAAGCTGTTCAGGCAAGTTTTGATATTTTTGCGCAGACCGTTTGAGGTAAGCAGGAAACAAGATTCTGTAAGATTCGGCTTTTCCTTCCTCAGTGGGTGAAAAGGCGCCCCCTCCAGAAGCCGGATTTTGCTCCATGAAAAAAAAACCTGCCAGCATCGCCTGGACAATCATTGAAAATGCGATTGCAGAGATCCATCCTGGTTTTGGTGAGTAACGTCGGATGGAATCAAGCAGTTCCTGCTCATGCTTTTCTTTGAAGTATTTTTGATAGATTTGTCTGGATTCTTCCTGTTCACTGATCCGTTTATCTATAAAAAATATCTCAGTGTCTCGGTCCAGATCGAATTGTGTTCTTAATTTCTCGGTGAGATTGGAATAGGTGCCTCCGAGTTTTTTGAGACAGCCCTCTTTGTTAACTCTGAAGAAAGTCCAGACTGAGGAAAGTATCAGGAAAAAGAAACTCAGGGAAAGGAGGCTGCCAAAGGAATAGCTTCCAGGCTCAAACCAGATCAACAGGGAGGCAAAAAGACTGCAGCCACTCCAGGCAAGTGCTCCATGCCGGATCCGCTGCAGCAGGATATACTTTTGAAACCAATTCGAATGGGAACTGGAGGAAGTGTGCTTTATCGGTGGTGGCTCGGGATTTTTCGAAGGAGTTTCGGGATCATCAACTGGATCAATTGAGGTGACTGGGATGCTCCAGCAGGTCCATAAGGTCATCTAAAACTTTTGCAAAAACATGCGTTGCATAATCCACCTTGGTTTCATTGTCTAGAAACCGATGTTCCAGCATTTCCGCAAGTTCCATCACCGCATCAGTGATTTGTTTTTCAAATCGATAGCTGATGTCTGCACCAACTATGGTATGAAACTTCTCGATTTTTTGTTCAGTCGGGGTCATAGAATCTCCAATATTTTCATCGCTCAATCAAGTTCAGATGATCACCAAGGAACTCCGGAAGAAAGGTCCGAGTTTTGATGAATCGGAAGGCTTTAAAATTGCTTATCCAGAATGATTATTCGTTCTGCCTTATTTCCCTATCGGCAACCGTCACTGAAACTTGAACTTCGATTTATGAAATTCCTTAAAACTCTTCTGGCATCTTTGAATGTTCTCTACCGGTGGTTTTTTCAAAATTTTGTTTGGTTGACTGTTTCTTGGCTTTGTATTGCAATACTTTTCACTTCCACTGCAAGGGCTCAAGAATATGAAACCGACCGGATCTTCATCAGGCAACAAAGCAAAAACCATTGTTTGATCCAGGTTCAGGATCAGATTAGGGAACTTAGAAAAATCAGAGAGATGAGTGATGAACACAGCAAACATCTGAATCGTGATGTTTGGAATCGAAATAGAACCGGTCTTCAGATGAACCAGAAACAACAGCAAAGGCTGAATCAATTGCTTAAAGGGAATCCAGGTCCAAAATACTCAAGTGCACGTCAACTCCAGCAGAAAAGACAAAGACGGTTTGCGGGGATGAAGCAGAATTGTAGGGATCTTGCGTCCGATTGAAGTCCGATTCAAGGATGTTTCTACGTTGAATCCGACTTGCATTTCAACTCCCACCCTTTGAACATTAATCGTTTAAATTCAATACTTAGCCGTTCCATCCACAAAGTAGGGGATGGACAGATGCGGTGATCCCAGGATTCAAATGGTGTGAGCCGTTGGAGTCCACATTCAATCTTCAGGTAAACCATGGCGTTGCGCATCCCCTTAAGTTGGCTGCAGGATTTTGTCGATCTAGATCAAAGTCCTAACAAACTAGCCGAAGTTCTGACCATCTCTGGTATGGAGGTGGAAAGCATTGAACACCTTGGTGGCAACTGGGGGGATTACTGCCGGGTAGGTGAAGTGCAGAAGGTGGTTGCCCATCCCAATGCGGACAGTCTTAGTATCGCAACCGTTGATTACGGAACCGATCAATCACTGGAAGTGGTGACTGGGGCGCCAAATATTCGTGAACTGGAAAACAGTCCTAGAGGAACACCTCCCAAAGTTGCCTTAGCGCTTTCTGGAGCAACCCTGGTGGATCCTTATCATGATCACCACCCGCTGATTCGTTTGAAACCCTCGAAGATCCGCGGGATTCTCTCGGAGGGCATGATATGCTCCGAATTGGAATTGGGACTGGGTGAGGCACATGAAGGAGTTTTATTTCTTCCTGAAGACGCACCGGTCGGACGGTTGCTAAAGGATTATCTTGGGGATTCGATCCTGGAATTTGATATCAAGGGTGGTTTCGCCCACCTCCTTTCCATTTTTGGGCTAGCTCGGGAAACGGCGGCCATTACCCGGATGCGGCTTAAATCTGAAAAACTTCCGGACCTCTCAAGACTGATCTTTCAACAGCCCAATCAGAAGTTGAAATCATCTGAAGCCGATTTCGTGAAACTGAAAATCGAGGACCCCTCTTTGTGTCCACGTTACAGTGCCTTACTGGTACGAGGGATAAAGATTGGACCTTCACCCTTTTGGTTGCAGCAACGGCTTCAGCGAGCAGGCATGCGACCTATCAACAATATTGTTGATATTACGAATTACGTCATGTTGGAGCTTGGACAGCCACTTCATGCATTTGACTATCAGGCGTTATGTCAAAGGGCAGCTGGAGATATTCCTGAAATCATCATAAGAGCCGCCAGGAATGGTGAAATCCTGACGACACTCGACGGTGAAGAAAGAAAACTGGATGATCAGATGCTGATGATCACCGATCGTTCAGGCTTGATCGCCATTGCTGGGGTAATGGGGGGAGAAGAAACAGAGGTTGATAAGGAAACCTGTGATGTTTTGCTGGAATCTGCGAATTTCGATTTCTTGAACAATCGCCGTACTTCCCAGTTACTCAAACTAAAAACCGAAGCTAGCGAACGCTTTGGAAAACGTCTCAATGCGGATGGCACCATGACTGCCGCGCTCAGGGCGGCAGAACTTTGCGAATCGATTGCAGGAGGAACCCTGGAAGTTCAAGCAGCTGATCTCTATCCTGGACTGGTTGAAGATCAGACAGTGGATCTGGATCTGCTTTATCTTGAAAGGGTGCTTGGAATTCAGGTGGAAAAAGTTGAAGTGATCAGAATACTTGAAGCCCTTGGTTTCTCTGTCGAGACCATGACAGGAGAAGAAAAACTTCATGTGACGGTACCTCCACATCGGCTTGATATTGATATTCCTGCCGATCTGGTTGAAGAAATCGCCAGGGTTCATGGTTATAACCGGATGCCTTCGACTTTGATACGGGATGCCCTTCCTCCACAAAGAGAAAACATTCAACTCCAGGGGGTAGAGTGGATTCGCGATATTCTCACCGGATCAGGTCTGGATGAAATCATCACCTACACCATGACCAGTCCTCTGGATGAGTCATATTTATTTTTGAGAGAAGGATTTGAGGAAAAAGATTATGTCCCTGTACGCAATCCTCTATCCAACGAACGAAGTCATCTTCGTCGGAAACTGCTTCCGGGAGCATTGCATTCTGCGAGGCAAAACCTGAGATTTGAAGATCAGGTTCATGTATTTGAAACGGGTGGAGTTTTTATTCCTGAACAAAACGAGGTGCTTCCCAAAGAACCAATGGAACTCTGTCTGTTGATGATTGGCAAACGTGAGAAGCAGAGCTGGCATGATGCAGTGGATGGAGACATGGATTTTTTTGACATGAAAGGGGTGATTGAAAATCTATTTGCCACCCTGCACCTTCTTGATGTTGAATGGAAGAAATCCCGGCAATTGCCTTACCATCCTGGCCGTTGTTCTGAAATCATCTCAAACGGAGTGCAAATCGGTATTATGGGTGAACTACACCCGGATGTTCGACGCCTGTTTGAACTTCCTGACAGACCTGTGGTTTGTGCAGAACTTCAACTTCATGAATTAATGAATGCCGTCAGTCCTCATTTTTTAATGGAGGAAATATCTTCTTATGCACCGATATATGAAGACCTGGCATTTGTGGTTGACGGTTCAATCGAAGTAGAAACTCTGGTTCCCTTCATTCTAAAAAATGGGAAGCCTTTGCTGAAGAATGTTCAGCTTTTTGATGTGTTTCAGGGAGAAGGTTTAGGAGATGGGAAAAAAAGCTTAGGTTTTTCAATGACCTATCAGGCAAAAGACAGAACCCTCAGCGATAAAGAAGTGGAAAAAATCCGCAACCGTATCATCAAGAAAGTGAACCAGAACTTTCAGGCAACCCTGCGTGAATCGTGAAAGCAGAAATCCTCCATGTCTGGAAAGCCCTGCATTATTCCGCAGATGGTCTGATCTCGACTTTTCGCAATGAAACGGCTTTTCGACTCGAACTGCTTATGGCCGTAGTGCTGATTCCAATTGCTCTGATTCTGCCTCTTAAGGGTATAGAAAAAATGATGCTGATCTGTTCTGTACTCCTGGTACTGGTGGTTGAGTTGCTCAATACGGCAGTAGAGTCCGCAGTGGACCGTGTATCTGAAGAAACCCACCACCTTTCTAAAAGGGCCAAAGACGCTGGCAGCGCAGCGGTTTTTATCAGCCTCTTCATTATGGGAACGACTTGGTTCACTCTGTGTTTCGAACTTTTTTTTCAAAGTGATGTTGATTAGATGTTTTTGAATGGAAGGGTTTCGTTTTCAAACCGTTGAAATCATGATAATAAAGATTGAAGCCTTTGCGATTCTGAAAGACCTTTTCGGACAAGAGTTTCTTGAATATGAATTGCCTGAAGGGACAACTGCTGAAAAGATGCTGGATATGCTTTCGAGAACTTTTCCTAACTCGGAACAGATTCTGAATGTCACTCGAGTGGCTCATCAGGATGAGTACCTGTCCCAGAGTGAGGTACTCATGGAAGGCGAGTCTTATGCATTGATTCCTCCTGTGAGTGGAGGTTTGAAATAAAATAGACGGTCTGTTGCGGTGTTGAATCAAAATTTAGTGGCAGTCTCATGATTGAAAGTATTTTTGTTTCACCTGGGGTACATTGGGTGTCTTTTCCTGAAGCCAACCTCAATGTGCTCTGTGGTTGTCCTGCAGACAGTGTGAAACACCTGATGAAAAAGGGTCTGATCCGAAGTATCGAAAAAGACGGTATGACCTACGAATCAGGTCCTAATGCCATCCTCCTCTCCGATTTAAAACTCCAAAACGGTCATTTCGCAAATCTTGCAGAATTTCCCATCCTCCAGATGCTTTACCGGCAAGGGATGTTGCTTCCGAATCATCCCAATAATACAGGAGCTAAGCCAATTCTGATTGGCCGTGAAGATTTGGTTCGGGAACAAATGAACTACATATTCCGTGGAAATTATGGTCTGACTTCTGTTGAAGAAATCATCGATGCGGGAATCGATTCTGAAAAGGCCGAAGAAATGATGCGTCTCAAGCTACGTTTTGCCTTTGGACACATCCATCCCAGTGAAAAATTACTCGAAGCTAAAATCGTGGATGAGGGTAAGACGGAAATCTCCAATGGAGTTGAAGTCTCCCGTCTGGCAATGAATGTATACCGTTTCGAATACCAAGGTGAATCGTTGGATGTGGATTTAAATCTGAAGCAGGATGAGGATTATGAGACGCCCTTTGAACTCGAATTACACAATTTTAAGAGGGAATATTTTTCAGTCGTTCATACTGGTGAGGGAGATGGTTGGGATGTGAATCGGCCGTGTATGGCAAGTGTCCTCAATTATCAGGGGAAAATATACTTGATTGATGCAGGGCCGAACATATCACATAGCTTGAACGCGATGGGGATCGACATCAACGAAGTTGAAGGCATCTTTCATACGCATGCCCATGATGATCATTTTGCGGGACTGACTACGTTGATTCGGGCAGATCATCGAATCAAGTATTTTGCCACACCGTTGGTAAGGGCTTCTGTTACTCACAAACTGGCAGCATTGATGTCGATTGAGGAGAGCAGTTTCCAGGAATTTTTTGATGTTCATGACCTTGATTTCAATACCTGGAACAGCATCAATGGGCTTGAGGTTCGTCCAGTTTTTTCACCTCACCCTGTGGAAACAAACATTTTGTTCTTCCGAACACTTTGGAAGGAGGGCTACATCGAATATGCGCATCTGGCGGATATCGCATCTTTTGAGGTACTGGAAGGAATGATTACGGAAGACCAACTGTCTCCCGGAATTTCCAAAAAAATGTTCGAGGATACACGTGAGGACTACCTGAAACCGGTACATCTTAAAAAAATTGATATCGGTGGAGGATTGATTCATGGCAAAGCGGAAGATTTTGTCGAAGATGGTTCAGAAAAAATCGTACTTTCCCACTCGTCCCATGAACTGAGCAACCAACAAAAGATGACTGGTTCGGCTGTATCATTTGGAACCACCGATGTGCTCATTCCCGGGAATAGTGATTATAGCATGAGGTCCGCATACGGCTTTTTGAAAGGATATTATAGGGGGGTTGAGGAAAGTGACATCAACATGTTGCTTAATTGCGGACACCAGATTTATAACGCTGGGACTTTGCTCATCCATAATAATGAAGTTCCCAAATCTGTTTTTTTGATCTTAACAGGAACCGTCGAATTCATTGCTGCGGAGGATTCCAGTGCGAGTATTCTCTCTAGTGGATCGATGGTAGGGGACTTGGCGGTACTATCCGGTTTAAATAATTTTGGAACGTACCGAACCTTGACTCATGTAGACGCTTTGACTGTTCCTGCTTCGCTATTCAAGGAATTCGTGAACCGAAACCAGCTTTCAGAAGAGATTCAGAACATTCAGGATACAATTGGATTTTTTCAGAAAAGCTGGCTTTTTGGAGAATCGGTTTCTTCTCCGGTCAAAGCCAGGATTGCGCGCAAGACCGAATTGCTGACTTGCCCTGAAGGGAAGGGTTTGCCCACCGATTCCGGGTTGATCCTGTTGAAACATGGAGAGATCGAACTCACTGTAAGTGGTGACCAGAATCATCTTGTTCAAGTCGCCAATGGGGATTTCTGGGGTGAAGAAAAGATCTTATCGCATGAACCTCTCTATAAAAGTTCAGAGGCTAAAGTAGATTCAACGCTTTACAAAATCAACGAAATGGATCTTCTCAAAGAGATTCCTGTGGTTCGTTGGAAATTGATTGAACATTGGGAAAAGAGGCGTGATAAAATTCAGAACTCAATCCGTTCTTAAAAAGAGGAGCTTAATTCTTCAGCTTACTCCCTGTTTAGTCTTTTCTTACAGCATTTCAATTGAGTCTCAGCAGATAGATTACTGATTCATCCTCCTCCACCGCATTGAGGAGTAGGTTGAATCAGTCCCGCTGCATTTTCCCATTGCTCAGGAGTTTTAGCACGGATGGAAAGGGCATGAACCGGTCCTTCTATTTCTTCACTCAGAACTTCATTGATTCTTTGGTGCCGTTTTACCAATGACATGCCCTCGAACTCTTCGGAAACAACAGTCACTCGGAAGTGGGATTCCGAACCGGGAGGGACATTATGTTTATGGCTTTCATTTTCGACATCCAGAAAAGCGGGTTGGAATGCAGAATTCAGTTTGGTTTGAATTTGGTTTTCTATGACTGCCATGGTTGGTTTCATTAAGAAGAGATAAAATTGTTTTTTGGATGTTCCTGATTTGTGATCCAAGGCCCCAAAGAGCCATGGATTCTATGAAAACGAATCAAGCAACCAAAGACTGACGTAGCTTTTCAAAAAATTCTAGACTTTCCGGGTTTGCAAGGGCTGAAGTATTGTCCACTTCTTCCTTCTGGATCACTTTGATTACCGCTTTTTCAACTTTCTTCCCGCTGATGGTACGTGGAACGTCAGGAATCGGCAAAATGATCTCAGGGACATGTCTGGGAGTTGCATAGGCTCTGATGCCGTTCTTGATTTTAACCGTCAATTCCTGGGTTAGTTCGATGCCTTCCTTAAGAACCACAAAGAGCACCACCCTTACATCTCCCTGCCATGGTTGTCCCACCACCAGGCTGTCGACGATTTCATCCATCGCCTCGACGGGTCGATAGATTTCTGCCGTTCCGATACGGACCCCACCTGGGTTAAGCACGGTATCACTACGCCCGTAGATGATCACTCCGCCCCTCGGGGTGATTTCGATGAAATCACCATGAGTCCAGACCCCAGGGAAACGTTCAAAGTAGGCCTTTCGGTATTTGATTTCTTCCGGATCATTCCAGAATCCTATCGGCATCGAGGGGAAGGGAGCACAACAGACCAGTTCGCCTTTTTCACCCATAACTGAATTTCCTTGAGGGTCGAAAGCTCGAGTGTCCATGCCGAGGCTTTTGCATTGAAGCTCTCCGGAATAAACGGGGAGAGTGGGATTGCCGCCCATGAAACAACCGATCAGGTCAGTGCCACCGGCAATCGACATGAGGGGAATCCCCGGATGTACTTTTTCGTAGAACCATTCAAAGAGGTTTTCTGGCAAAGGTGAACCTGTGGAAAAAACCGCCTTCAGCGAGCTTAGCTCATGTTCCTGGGAAGGATCATAACCGGATTTCTGAATTGCTCTTAAAAACTTTGGGCTGGTGCCGAAATGGGTGATTTTTTCTTCATCGATCAAGTGCCACATCCTTTCCAGTCCAGGGAAGGTTGGGGATCCATCATAGAGGACAAGGCATGCACCACAAGCGAGTCCGCTGATGAGCCAGTTCCACATCATCCAACCGCAGGTGGTGAAGTAAAATATCCTGTCACCTGGTTTCAAATCACCATGATAGCGTTGTTCCGTCAGATGCTTCAGAAGGGTCCCGCCTGCACCATGAACGATGGATTTGGGTAATCCAGTGGTTCCCGAAGAATACATGATATATAGAGGGTGATCGAAATTGAGCTGTTCGTAATCTGGAATTTCTTCTTCCCGGTTCAGAAACTCGTTCCAATCCTCCTCATCCTGCTCAAACGGCATGACCGAATCGGTGAACGGTACCACGACGGTTTTGGAGATCGAAGGAATCTCTTTGAGGACTTCCCGAATTTTCTCCAGACAGGAATGCTCCTTCCCATTGTAGTGGTAGGCATTGACGGTGATGAGGACTTTCGGTTCGATTTGACCCAGCCGATCATGAATGCCGCTGATGCCGAAATCCGGAGAGCATGAGGACCAAACCGCCCCCAGAGAAGCGCTTGCGAGGGCTCCTGTCACGGCTTCCGGGCAGTTTGCGAGCACTGCCGCAACCCGGTCCCCTTTTTGAACTCCAGCATCTTTTAAGCCTGCTGCACAGCGAGCCACTGCGGTTTTCAGTTCTTTGCGGGTCCAGACGATTTGCTTTCCTGTTTCTCCAGTAAATCGAATGGCTGGATCCGCATCGTTCGCACGTTCCAGCAGGTTTTCTGCAAAATTAAGCTGCGATCCTTCAAACCATGGAGTTCCAGGCATTTTCGCAGGTCCCATCACCCTTCTGTAGGGTTTGGAGCAAATGACCTGTGCATCTATCCAAACTTCTTCCCAGAATTGTTCGGGATTTTCAATGGACCAACGATGCAGACTTTCATAATCATCTTCCTGGAAGCGATATTTCTGTGCGGCCTTTTTTCCGAAAAGGCTCAAGTTGGTCTGTTTCAGTTGTTCTGGATCGGGATTCCAAAGGAGTTTCATTTCATCAATGCGTGTCATCAGTTTTATGTCTGTTTATTGTTTGAAAACCAATTTGATGATTTTTGTTTCAAAACCTCCGGCCCAGTTTTCTGGAACGATATCATCGAGCAGCAAACCGAATTCTTTGGATTCACCGGGTTTCAGAGGTTTCGGATCCATCCAGGAAAAACGATTCACCGGAGAAAAGTCATGAACTTTGATGATTTCTCCGGAATCATCCAAAAAACTTACTTGTAAGGTGGCGATGGTGATGGTTTCTTCCCCTTCATTCACGAGGTTCCCAAACATTCCTGTGCCTTCTTTGTTTCCGTAACTTCCAACTCCGATCCGCAGATTCGAAACCTTGACCAATTCGATAGCCGACTCGAATTCTGTTTTTTTCTGCTGTTGAATGTAAAGTACACCCCCACTCACCAAAATCAGGGTGATCACAATCAACATTGGGATACGGAATTTGGATGGGATCATCTATTGCTCGTCATTGGATCTCTCTTCCTATACTCGGATAGAAAACATTTTTACAATGTATCTTAAAAAGCCTGCATCCGGCAAATATCTCTAAAACCCATCAAAATCATCCAGGATTGGGTGCTACAAAAATTTAAATATAGTGAATCCTCTCAGGAAAAGTCGAAACTTTTTACTAAATATTTCTGGACCAGTCACGAGTACAAAATCTCAGAATTTCCTGGATATGCACCAAGCCTTGTTCTTCATGAATCTGGAAAAAATATATTTCAAAAAATGGTTCAAGCTGGCCCATGTCGAGAATTAATTGATATTAAACGTAAAAAAAAAGTTGTAGTCAGTTTCTCGTATGGATATAGTTGATTTTCCTGAGTAAGCAGGATTTGGCAGAAGACCCTTCACCGAAGCGGTGTCCAGCCTGAAAATCGTGGAATTCTCCAGTAAGCTGAACGCTTAGAGAACCATTAACAGTTCATCAAACACGGAGACTGGAATGGTAAAAGTTGATATCGTCCGAGCCATACAACTTGAAACAGGACTTCAGTTTGGTGAAGCGGAACAGCTTGTTAACGAGATGCTGGAAATCATGAAACAGACTCTTGAAAGTGGAGAGGATGTACTGGTCACCGGTTTGGGAAAATTTCAATTGCGCCAGAAAACTTCACGTCCAGGAAGAGATCCTAAAAATAAACAGGATTATGTTATCTCTGCACGACAAGTCGTCACCTTTAGGCCCTCTAAAGTCTGGCGGGACCAAATCAACGGAAAAGTCTAAGGATTCAGCCAACATTACCTAAAAGAAATTCAAATTCTGGAAAAATCTGTTAAGATGGTGATTCACTGCAGGGTTTTTATGTTGAAAAGACGTACAACAGTGAATTCATTTCCCAAGTAAGCAGGAAGCGTTTAGCAGAAATCCCTCACACACCGAACGGTTGCATCATGGATTTGAAGCAACAGGACGAAAAACTCTACAAAACTTTTACAAGCTGTCTGGTTAGTTCAGAGTCACACAAAACTCTGGATATCGATCAGATGAAACTGTGCCTCGTTCCCGATGGGCAGTTGGAGGAGGGAAAAAACCTGGTGGAACAGTTGCTCAATCCTTCAGGAGGTACAGGCCTTCAGCAACCGCTGACCTTTGAGCTCAAGGAAATCCTTCAGGCCTGGCTTAAAGATTTCATCAAGAAAAATTCGAGGTATCAGCAGGAAGATTTAAAACTTTTTGAAGTCATTGAACCTGATGCCATTCTCAGTTTTGAGCAGTTGGTGATCACTCCCCGCATCACGAAGAACCTTCACGACTTAAACGGGGGATTGACAGGGAAAGTGGTCATTGAATCGATCCGGGGCAAAAGCTATTTCATCTACGAAAGTGGTGATCACAAACTGTTCTATATCAACCCGAACGCCCTTATTTCAGGAATTTCTGGAATGGGTTTCGAAGTCAATGAGGAGCTTTCAGGAATTCTGAAAAAAAAGATCAATCTCAAGAAAAATATCCAGCTCTTGATCAGGAATCAAAATTTCTACTACCAGGCGACTCGTAAAGAGGAGCCCCAGCCCATCGGGGTTTCCTTCAGCATTTTGGATAAGCCAGTTTCGTTTCTCAGCCGTTTTAATGAAAATAACTCAGACACGGTTTTCACGACTCCGGTTTCAGAAGAAATCATAAAAAAAATCAATGATATTCAGAGGAATACTTCCTACAGCGAATTTCAGATAAAGCATAGTGGAGAAGATATAAGCCTGCTCTTGCATTCTCAGACTTTAGGGGATTCCCTGGAAATCCACCGTTTCCATTGTGGTATCCCGACTCTGGATCGAGAAACCGTTTATCATTTGGAAGATTATCTCTTCAGTACCACGGCAAAATCTTTTTCACTGTTAAAAAATGGAGTCTTCATTGTCGACCTTGAGGATGATTCTCTGGTGATCATCATCTGCAAAACTGAAAAATTTTGAAGATCATTCCTGTATTTATATTCCCTTCTTCTCTGTCTTACTAAATCACAAAAATCATACTTTCCGTGTCTTTAAACCCATCTTTGTTGGCGGTTCAGATTTGGTAAGGGAATCGTCTTGATCAGGTTTGAAGGCAAATTTCAATCAATTTTCGATTCTACAAAGAGGATTGATTTCAGGAAGCCAAAAACTCAGATCATCCCTTAGACCCATGCCTGGACTTCATGATCATGGACGCTATTGGGCTAATAATTGTCAGTTGGTTTGACCTGGATTGGGATATTTTCACTTTCACGGAAGGATCCTGGATCGCTTGCGTCATAATCCGGGTCAATACGAGGATCGAGTTGAGGATGAACGGGAGGCATCCTTGGAATGACGACGAAATTCTCTTGAGCTTCAACCGGAAGTGCTTGACGGACCTGGATTCGGTAGAGGATGAAGAGCATCAGGGTCCCCATCACCGTGCCCAGGTAAATCAGAAACCCTTCGGCACCGAGGTGTTGCATGGATAGACCGAGCAGGAATGGACCAGCGATCGAACCCAGTGCAAAGGTCAGGATCATGTTCCCTGATGCAGCAATCATCTGCTTTGGTCTCAGCCAGTCGAAGATGACAGCCGTGCTCATGGGATAGATGCTGCCGACCACTCCTCCTAGAAAAAGTCCTATGATCCAAATCGGAGTCATGCCCAATTGGGCATTGGATACAGCCCATTGAAGTCCAAGCAATGAAATCAAACCCATGACTTGGACGAGTCCTAATATCTTTCTTCGGTCCCAGGCATCAGAAGCTTTTCCCAAAGGATATTGAAACAAAAGGGATCCGATCACCATCACGGCCATGAAGAATGAAATGTTTTCAACATCCCATCCCAGATTGCTTCCAAAAATCGGTCCCATGCTGATCAGTCCCCCAAACCCCATGCCAGCAGCAAATACCCCGGCAAGACCTACTGGAGAAATGCGAAACAGTTCAGGAATTGAAATCGATTCGAGTTCATAAGATTCAGGTGTCGGAGCAATCGAGAAGGAAACTGGGGCCGCAGATAAGGCGATGGCAATTGCCGAGATGATGAAGATTTGTGAGGGGTCTGGTCCATCCAGATTGACCATTAATAGCCCGATTGCGGAACCACTGTAATGGATGACGAGATAAGTACCCAGGACCCGTCCCCTGTTGCTGGTCGAGGAATTTTCATTGATCCAGCTTTCGACCACCAGATAAGCGGTTGCAGTAAAAAATCCTCCAATGATTCTCAATCCCATCCAGAAGAAAGCATTCATCCATAGTGAATAAGAAAGCACTACCCCGGTGAAAATCGCACAAGACATGACAAAGGTTCGTACATAACCGATGCGTTCAACCAGCTTGCGCCCTATGAGACAGCCAAGGATGAGTCCCACTGCGTTTGCGGACATGGTGATGCCGATCCAGGATTCATCAAATCCAAACTGATTCATCCTCAACGGGAGGGTGATATTATTTAGATTATTTCCTATCGCTAATAGAAGGCAGCTGAAATAAAGCATGCCTAAAATGTTGATCATCTGTTTCATCGCCTAGGCCGAGTTTATTTAGAATCTTTGCATCTGTTGCCATTCAGTTTCAGAATGGGCCATTTCCAGAAACCAATTTACCGTTTTTCAAGAATCCAGGAAAATGATAAAAATTCATGAATTCATTCATTAAATTTATCAATCCATGAAAGGATTCTGCTCAACATCCTGATTTTTTGACGGTTCAACTGAATAACCAGAATTGAAACTTTAAAAACTTGCCTTGAATTTTGCATAAATTTGGAAAGACTTGTGTGGTTGATTGCACCAAGAAGATTCACCTAAGCGAGGGAACCAGTTATGGCCGAACCTGAATTTGATGATGAGATAGAAGAGGAAGAAGACGATGGTTTAGCCGCAGATAACGAAGACGATAACGACGTTGTCTTCGGAAATGGCCCCATCAACCGCCCGGCCATGGTCAAATTTATTAACAAATATCCTGACAGTGCATTGCGTTTTCTCACCCGCCGGGACCTTGACGGACGTCCTGTACGTTCTGATTTTGAGCCGATTTATGAAAAATGGGCGGATCGTGGACTGATGAAAGGACGTGTCAAAAAATACATTTTGACTTTGATGGAATGGGATGATCTTCCCGACCGTCCTCTCCACGAACTGGTTGGTGACATGAGGAATAAACTCGCCGAAATGAGGTTGACCGGAGAGGCGTGAACAAACATCCAGGAGATGTTTGTCAATCCAGCCGATGATGGGGACTAAATTCCCAGTCTCTCAGATTCCTGAAACGAGTATTTTAGGGAAAAAATTGAATAACTTTTGGGATCAACCTGAAAAGATGAAGGGCTAAACTTATTCTGAGGGGTTTTCCGGCTTTCCCTCAAACGTGAGGCTGAGACTGTTCATACAATAGCGCTGACCGGTGGTTTCTCGAGGTCCATCGGGAAATACATGTCCCAGATGGCTTTTACAGCGTGAGCACTGCACTTCCACCCTGAGCATTCCATAGGAACGGTCTTCCAGTTCAATGACGCTTCCATCAATTGCCTGGTCAAAGCTGGGCCATCCTGAACCGGAGTCGAATTTCGTGTCACTTTCGAACAACTGATTCCCGCATCCCCGGCAGTTGTATTTTCCTTTGGAATAATGCTTGTTGTATTCCCCGCTCCAGGCACGTTCGGTCCCTGCTTCACGGAGCACATGGAATTCTTCCGGGCTTAAATGGCTAAAATCAAATTCTTCTGCCATATCACTGAGTTTCTTTTGTTTTGGACGAATTTTTTTCTCGGGCAGCCGATGTTTCTTTTTCCCACGATTGATCCCCTGAGACAACTAAAGTTCATACACTTATCTCAGGTTAAATTGCTTGATTCAATCTTCTATAAACCAATTTTTCAGGATTTTGCTTTTCTTCTTTTAAGAGTATTTACTGGAGCTTTGTCAATTCC
>PVBE012924448.1_pt1 | contig 45498 bp, 31 predicted proteins | sample 1631181 | NCBI WGS metagenome assembly PVBE01 (sample SAMN08397723, study PRJNA350692) | Marine metagenome, whole genome shotgun sequencing project. | isolation source: water | place: Pacific Ocean | collected 2012-04
CGAAGGCGTTTATCTGCCCAACGGAAACATCCTGTTCAACTCGACGCGCTGCGTGCAGACCGTCGACTGCTGGTGGACCGAAGTTTCGAACTTCTACATTGTCGACAAGGACGGCAAGCTGATGCGCCGCGTCGGGTTCGACCAGGTCCATACCAACTACCCGCAGGTTCTGGCCGACGGGCGAGTGATCTACACCCGCTGGGACTACAACGATCGCGGGCAGCTCTATCCCCAGCCGCTGTACCAGATGAACATCGACGGCACGGCCCAGACCGAGTATTACGGCAACAACTCGTGGTTCCCGACTACGATCGGACACGCCAGAGGTATTCCCGGTTCGGATCAGATTCTGGCGATCGCCACTGGTCACCACAGTATCCAGACAGGCGCGCTGATCCTGATCGACGTCAAGAAGGGTCGCCAGGAGCGAACAGGAGTAACGCTGGTTGCTCCGCTGGTTGAGGACAAAAAGGACAACCGCTACCGTCGCGTTGACGGATACACCGGTTTCAACGGTCACTTCCAGTATCCCTACCCGATCAACGAGAAAGAATACGTCGCGTCGTACAGCGCCACGCAGACTCGCCGCCGTTCAAAGGACGGATACGGAATTTACTACGTCCGCCAGGACGCCGCACGCGAACTGCTGGTCGACGATCCGAAGGTTTCCTGCAATCAGCCCGTATTCCTGATGGCTCGCAAAACTCCGCCGGTTCGCCCCAGTGTTGTCGACTACAAGAAGAAGACCGGCACGTACTACGTGCAGGACGTTTACTTCGGACCGGGCCTCAAGGAAATCAAGGACGGCGTGGTCAAGAGTGAAATTAAACGCGGCGTGGTCAAGAAGCTGCGAGTCGTTTCGATCGGCTTCCGTGCCGCCGGCGTCGGATCCAACGGAAACGGCGGACCGGGCGGCGGAGCACTGGTAAGCACGCCGATCGCCATTCGCAACGGAACGTGGGACACCAAGACGGTTATCGGCGAGGCCAAAGTGCACGCCGACGGTTCGGTCTTCTTCGAAGCTCCGGCCAGAATGCCGCTGTACTTCCAGCTCATAGACGCCGACGGTTACGTCGTCCAGTCGATGCGAAGCTGGTCGACGCTGATGCCCGGCGAGAACTTCGCCTGCCTCGGCTGCCACGAAGACAAGAACGCGACCTCGCCGCCGACCAAGACGACCCTGGCGATGAAAGCGGGTCCCAAGCCGCTTGCCGAGTTCTACGGAAAGCCCCAGGGCTTCAGCTACCCCAAGATGATCCAGCCGATCCTGGACAAGCACTGCATCAAGTGCCACATGGACCGCACCCAGAAGGGCCCGGCCAAGAAGGGTAAGAAGCCCAAACCGGCGGCCAAGCCGGTTGCGACCAAGGGTGATTCCAAGATCAAGAAGGCCTTCAGCCTGTTGAGCGAAACCGGACGCACCAGCGGCGGACGCAAGTGGAGCGATTCGTACATCTACTTCACCCAGAACGGTCGGCCCAACGATATGGTCAAGTGGATGAACGTCCAGTCGATCCCGCCGATGCTGCCGCCGTACTTCGCCGGTTCGAAGCACAGCAAGCTCATGACCATACTCAAGGCCGGGCACGGCAAGACGAAGCTGTCGACCGAAGAACTCGAGAAGATCGCATGCTGGATCGACCTGCTGGTCCCGTACTGCGGCGACTACATGGAAGCCAACGCCTGGGACGCCAAAGGCATCGCCAAGTACAAGCACTTCCAGAAGAAGCGCGACGACATGGCGGCGATCGAGTTGCAGAACATAAAGATCCTCGCCGACAGGAAGTAGAACCGATTTAGATCGGGATTAACTCCCAACGCAAACAACAGCCCACGGATAGCTATAGCGATCCGTGGGCTGTTGTTCTGTCGAATCTACTTGTCGATGGTGTGTATTGTCAGGCCCGACAGATCACGGGGCTTGGAGAAAGGCAAGAGGTCAAACAGCAGGCTTGCCGCGTATCCTATACTTACGCATCCGAGCAGACCAATTACCGGATAGAGCATTTTGTGCAGCTCGGTGCACTTCATCACCACGAATATGGCGGTGGTTCCCAGAACTGCTCCCAGGCATGCTCCCAGCCCGTTTGCCCGTCGCGTGAAAATCCCCAGCACGAACATCCCCGCAAGCGGGCTGCCCAGCAGGAACAATATATTCAGAAACAGCCCCCACATGGATTGGATATGGTCGCTATAGAGCGCCATCATCAGCGCTGCGACGGTGCCTATTAATCCGGTGATCCCCGTCACCCACTTGGCGATCCTCAGGCAGCTTGATTCATCCGCCTTCGGGCGGAATCGTCGATATCCGTCGGTTGTAACCACCGCGGACACCGAGTTCATGCTCGAATCAATACTGGACATCGCCGCTGCGAACAGTCCCGCTATAGCCAATCCCGCGATGCCTGCGGGCATCTGCTGGACCATGAACAGAGGAAGCACCTGATCGTCCTTCAGCCCCATAGCTTTGGGGGAGAAGTCAGGGTTACTTTGGTAGAAAACCCACAGAGATGTTCCCAGGAAGTAGAAGATAGCAAGGACGGGTATGACGCTCAGGCCGCTAAGCCACGCCGCGCGGCGGGCGGATTTCAGGTCCGGTACGGTCAGGTATCGCTGAATGACGCCCTGGTCGGCGGTGTTGGGCATGAAGTCGCCGAAGAACCGCCCGACTATAAACAGCCATAACGCTCCCAGCTTTGGGTCCCATGTCAAGTTTGCGGCCTTGAATTTTCCGGCGTCCATGCCTCTGGATACTATCGCGCCGAGTCCGCCGTCGATCCTTCCTGCGATGATGCCCACACAGACTATTGCGGCTCCCAGGAGCACCACTACCTGCAGCACGTCAGTCCAGATCACCGCCTCGACTCCGCCCAGGACGGTGTAAGCGATGCAGAGTATTCCCATGGCGAGTATGCATGCATAGATATTCAGCCCCGCGACCGTATTCAGCGCAAGTGCGGGCAGATAAAGAATCACCGCCATGCGAAGAAACTGAAAGAATATGTACAACACCCCGCCGATCAATCTGGCGCCCAGATTGAAGCGTCTCTCCAGGTATTCATATGCGGTTGTGACGTTCAGGCGGCGGTAGAATGGCAGGTAGAAGAACACCACGATTGGTATGATCAGGACCGCTACGATACTACCGGTGTAGTGGACCCAATTGCTCCTGAACGCTTCGGCGGGGAAGGTCATGAACGTGATCGCAGACAGGCCGGTGCCAACGATGCTGAGTCCGGCGGCCCACCAGGGTATGCGGCGTCCGGCCAGGAAGAAGTCGTCTGTGCTCTTTTCGCGTCGGGAGAAATAGACGCCCATCATGAGTATCGCCAGGAGATACCCGGCGAGCACCATCCAGTTCAGGGCGCCGAAATCTCCGGTCGTCGCCGCCGCGGCCAGGGCGATCAAAGCTCCACTCCCTTCTGGGCCGGCACGCCGACTTCGTAAGCGTGTTTGACGTGTTGGAGATCTGTCACGGTGTCGGCTGCCTCGATCATCGCATCGGTCGCGCCCCGCCCGGTAAGCACCAGGCACTGATCCGGCCCGATCCTGCTCATGAGGTCCAGGACTTCGTTTTCAGTGATGAGTCCGCATCCGACGGCTCCGCAGATTTCGTCGAGCACGATCGTGGAATACTGTCCCGATTCGATCGCGTCGCGAGCCTTGTCCATCGCGACTTCCGCGGCGTGATGATGCTCCGAGTACCGTGGATTGTCCGGTTTGGGCACGAAGCCCAAGCCTTCCTGGAGAATGTCTATCTCGGGAATCTTCGCCAGCGCGGCGATCTCGCCGGTTGACGCATCGTGCTTGATGAACTGCAGGAACAGCACTCTCATTCCATGCCCTGCGGCCCTGAGCGACATGCCCAGAGCCGCACACGTTTTACCTTTGCCGTCTCCCGTCAGCAGCACAATGCGTCCTTGCCGGTCCATCACGCGATCTCCATAAATCCGAAATTCAAACTCCCGCACAGGGCGGGCTGGTTACTTCTTCTTTTTTCTGCTCTCTTCCTTTATCCGCTGGATGTGTCCGCGTCCAAGCGCCTTTACTTCGCATCCAAGCTCGAAGTACTTTGCGATATCCTCGTCGCTGAGTATTCCGAAGCAGTCTATAACCGCCAGCGGCGCCCCGGCCCATTTAACGACCTGCGTTGGGTCGAGCTTCAGGTACGGTGCGTGCGGCACGGCCAGTATAACAGCTTCGGCGCCTTTAAGCACTGACGGCAGGTCGTCGGTCATGCGGATATCGGCCAGGCCGTCCTGGTTGCGGAAGAATCTGGACCATGAGTGGCCCGGGGCGGGGTATACGTCCTGCTGCTCCAGTTCGTACCAGTGCTCCACGTACGGATCGTGCACGCGGATCTCGGCGCCCATCTCGGTCAGCTTTCGCACGACCAGTTCCGAACCGCTGTATCGCGTGTCGCCCACGTCCTGACGGTAGCTGGCGCCGCAGATGACTATGTCGGCTCCGGCGATGTATCGCCCCATGTTTCGCAGCGCGTCGCGCGCCAGCTCGGCCACGTGAAGCCCGCGGGTGTCGTTGACGTCGATGGCGGTGGGCGTGATCTTGAATACGCTGTCGCCGTCTTCGAAGCCCAGAATGTGTCGGTACGCCCAGTATCCCAGCCCACCGTCCTTGGGCAGGCAGTATCCGCCGATTCCCGGCCCGGGGAAGATTATATTGCTGTGCGTCGGACGCATCCCGATGGCCTTGATCACCTTGATAAGGTCCACGCCGTTGCGTTCGGCGAACAGCGACCATTCGTTCAGGAACGCCAGGGTTGTGGCCCGGTACGAGTTTTCGACGATCTTCGTGGTTTCGGATTCTATCGGGCGGTCCATGACGGTCAGCGGGAAGTCTTCAGTGTTCAGCACTTCCTTGAGGAACTTGACCACGCGTTTCCGTGCGGTGGCGTTGCATCCGCTGCATACCCGCCAGAAGTCGCGTATGGACGATACGTACTCCTTGCCGGGCATAACGCGTTCGAAGGAGTGGCTCAGCAGGGGGGTGGCTCTGATGCCGCGTCTGGCGAACGCCTTTTTCATGATCGGCCAGGCCACGAACTCCGTAGTGCCCGGCGCCACGGTGGTCTCGATCAGCGTAAGGCACTTGGGCTCGACCTTCTGTCCGATGGTGCGCATCGTTGCTTCCAGAGCGGTCATTTCGGCTTCGCCGGTTTTCATCCGGCCCAGATCGTGTTTGGTGTAGTCGCACTGCACGTCGACAACCACAACGTCGGCGAGTTTCAGGCAGTCGCTGTTGAACGTCGCCGTGAGAGTCTTCTTCTCCTTCACGCAGCGCTCGATCATAGGGTCGACTTCGGGGTCTTCGGCTTTTACCGGCGATTCGCCGCGATTCAGCAGCGGGATCTTCCAGTAGCTCCTGGTCGAGGGCCTCTGGCATCCGATAACGAACTTGCTGGACTGGCCCTTCTTGTTGGTGGTGTCTGCTACGATTGCGGCCATCACTGCGCCGACAAACCCGACCCCCATCACCACGACGATCTCCTTTCCCTCCTTGCGGGCCTTGGCTGTGAGCCTCTTAAGACGTTTCAGCTCCGCGGCGTGTTCGGCTTCTGAGGGGATCTCGAATTTCTCACCGGCCGGACTTACTGAGTACTTTGCCATTTGAGTATTCCTTTCTGAGAGGGCGTTAATTGACGCGAATCGTCCAGTCCTTCGTGATGAAGGCCGCGATCGGGCAGTTAGAGACTATCCGACGCTCGGGCCGGATGCAATTGTCATTGGGACATTTATCCCGCTGTGTCGATGTGCTTTTACTGGCGCTGTGACTGCATCGCCCGCTGCTGGCGGACTGCGTCCAGGCCTCTGGGCTTGGGGAAGAGCTTGTTGAAGTCGAGTTTCTCGGCCTGGCACTGACGCGTCAGGGGTCGCTGGATCATATCGTATACGATCGCGGCGACCAGGGGCCATCTCTGGGCCATAGACGAATAGATGATCGATCGCTGGGCGAGCGACAGGTCAAAGTCCCGCAATTTGGGGCGCACCAGCAGTTCGACCAGAATTCCGGCGGCCAGCGAGTCCAGAGACGGAAGCGCCAGACGCTGGCCCCTCTTGATCTGTTTCTTGTGGTATTCGTTATGGAGGCGCCGGGCGTAGTCTATGTTGGCGTCAAACGCCGCATTGTCGCCCTTGACCAGCCACACCATCGCCATCTGCAGCGAGGCGGTTAGTTGGGCGGTCGCGACCCTGGGTATGAGGTATTCCTGATTGGTCAGGCTGGCGATTACGAAGTCGTCCACGCTGGCTGAACTCCACGACTCGCCTTCCTTCTTCTTGTAGTTCTTACGGACCCAATCGAAGTACTTTTGGGCCTGATCCTTTCGGCCTCTCACATACAGCGCCGCGATCGCGTTGGCCAGGAAGTTGATGTGCCCCGAATCGAGAGGATTCTCTTCGAATCGTTCGTTCTTTCGCTTGGCCCATTCGGCGCCCAGACGCGTGTATTCTTTGTGGGCGGCTTCTATGAACCGCCAGTCGGATCGGAACCTTATGTTCGGAATGGTCTCCTGCCCGCTGAGGTTGTGCTGCGGGGCGAAGTAGTCCATTCTGCCCTGCCAGGTCAGGGTCTTCAGGCAGGTCAGGAGCGTTCGGTCCATATTCAGGGCGTCGATATGCTCGGGCGGCACGTCTGTGCAGTGCTCCGAGCCGTACACGGACCAGTACAGCCCGTGGCTCCAGACCAGACGCCAGTCGATCGGTCCGAACCGCTGCATCATCGCGTACATGTACGCCGGGTCCATCTTGTGCCGGCCCCACAGTATCTGCGCTCGAACAAACGCCAGGGCCTTGACCAGGGCCTTTGCGTGCGCGGGATTGTTTATCACGTCGGACCATTTGGCCCTGCGATCGAGTTCTTCGACCATTCGAGCATTCTCGACGCTGTCCTTGACCGCTTCGGTCTGGGCCCTGAGGCGGATGTCTCGATCCTCTCTGGACTCCAGCCGCGTTACGTCGACCGCATCGTCGGGCGTGCAGTAGTTGTACGCCGTTAGGAGGCTGGCGTCTATTTTCAGTCCGGCGGCGTGAAGATCGCTCGCAAACGCCGCAACGTCCGGATTGTTCCGCAGCAATGCCCTACGCTGGTCGTCCTGGATATTGGCGTCTCTGGATCGGTATTTGTTTTTGTCGACTGGCGCGTCGGCGATGAGCTTGAACGCCTCGATTATATCCTTTTGCTCGGCAAACGTCGGCGCGCCGAGCAGGGTTTGCATGTCCTTGGCCCACGTTTTCTTGTAGTGCCAGTGCATCTCGTCGGTGTCGTCGCCCATTTTAGACGCGAATATCCAGCTCAACTGCTTGTAGAGCAGCAGTGCGTTGGGGTTCATCGGAATGCCCTGGTCGCGGAGCAGCTCAATGCCTCCCCTGACCCAGTGCCACCTCTCGGCCGGCGTGTGTGCGGTGGCTGAAATGTTCCACGCCAACTGCCATGCCTGGAACTGCCATACGCCCGGGAATCGCGGTTGAAGCCTGCATATCAGCTCGGACAACTGCATCGCGTCGAAGTGTCTGCCCTGGCGGTGGAGGTCCTGCGACCGCATCCAGAAGTAGTTGATCGCCAAGGCTCGCAGCCCGCCGGGGGCGACCCTGAGCACCGCCAGTTCGGGATATTTAGCCAGCGCCGCGTCACCCGAGGGCACAAGCTCGTACTCGCGACTGAGCTGGTCCAGCGGGGCATGCACAAACGAAGCGCCCGTAAACAGCGACGCTGCTATCAGCAACCAGACAACCTGTAGCGTTTTGGGACGAAATTCTATCATATCGTTTCAGGCCTCAGACCTGTACTCGGGCCAGTTCCCGTCGGCGGAAGATCAAACACGCCAGCAACATCGCCGCGCCGGCTCGTATCACAACGTCGGCCAGTGCGGTCTGGCCAACAAAGGCCCAGGAAATATCCATCCCGTCAATGAGCCGGTCTCCGGGCATCGTTCGGGCGAAGTCGGGCAGCAGCACGTAGAACGGTTTGAATATGTGGTGCGCCAGCCATGTAATTATATCGACGTTGCCTCCGATATCTATGCTCACCGCGTTGACCAGGAACGCCCTGGCCAGCGAAAACGGGCCGAGAACGAAGCACATGAGACACGCGACGGGAAACGAGACTATGCTTCCGGCCAGGACCGCCACCGCCGCCAGATACGCCAGTTGGCACAACATTAGCAGCGAAGCGCGGAGGAAGTTGTTTTCGAACGTGCCGACGTTGTACAGCAGCGACACGTCCCGCATGAGGACCTCCAGGCTGGTTGGAGAATCGTTAAGAATTCCGAACTGCAGCTTTGCTTTTTTACCCACCAGCCTGGACGAGATCGAAATCGATGTTTTCTGTTTGGTTACGTCGGGCAGTCTGGACCATTGGACGCCCGGATTCTCGCCGTCGTGGGCGCGCCACCAGGCTCGCACCTTGCCTTCGGGCAGGGCGTTGGGATCGCTGGGAGTCAATATGTAACTGATCTGCAGTATCGGGTCGACGACCAGTTCGGCGGTGTCGCCGGCGGCCAGGGTCGACATACGCTCGCGTGCGACTCCTTTTTCGGGGAAACCGACCGCAATCGCACGCCTGTCTATTATCGCAACTCTGGCGTCGAAACCGTTGACCATGATCGGACCGTTGCGCCACAGGCGACAGGCGAAGGACTCCGGCGTGATGAACCTTACTACTCCCGAATCGTCCAGCGGCGCCAGAACCGACGCCTCCATCCGGATCTCGCGCCCGGCGACCTGCACGTCGGAGAATCGCCACCACATGCGTTTGGTCGGAGCGATCGACTGCAGTTTGGCTCCGATCTGCAGTCTGAGCTGGTCGACCAGCCTGAGTTCGGCCTGGGTTCTGTCCAGGCCCGCCCGGTCCATCCATCCGGCAATAGCTGACTCGTATCGCCCGGACTCCTGAAGCGTTACGATGCGTTTGGCCAGCTCGGTGTCCATGTCGATCGGCTTGGGCTTGATCTGGCGACGTGCGGCGAACACTTCGGTTTCTACGATTCGCCGGTCGAGAAGCGAGACAGCTCCCAGGCCGGTGGTGTCTTTGGTTCGCATGTGCGCCGCGGCTGCGTAGATCGCCACGCACGCCAGAGCCAGCAGGACAGCATCGAACAGCACCAGGCCCAGCCACCGTCCCAGTACGTACTGCCACCTGGCCAGCGGTTTGACCGCCACGGTGAATATCTGTCTGGTGCGGATGTCGTTGGACACAAGCGATGCGCCCACGAAGATGGTCATTATGCTCAGCAGGCCCAGCGATATCCCGGTCCCGTAAGACAGAAATGCGCGTATCTGCCCGGCCAGCGTACCGTCTCCGGTCATCTGGGCCGGCAACGCCAGCAGCGCCGCGGTCAGCAGCACCGCAAACGCGGCGGCGAGCTTCATTCGCATGCATTGTGCGAAGGTGTGCTTTGCGATTGACCAGATACCGAGCATCTAGCGAGACCCTTCGTTGTCGTTGTCGCCGGGGGCTATCAGATCATCTATCACGCTGCGATCGGCCTGGGGCGGGGCCGAAGGCGCCGAAAGCGTCGGAGGTTTGACGTCGGCGGGCTTTTCTTCCGGCTCGCTTTGGGGCGGTTCGGGGCTGGCCGCCGACAGCAGCTGGTCGACCACCGCTTTGCTTACAGGCGGTTGCTCGGGGATTTCGGGAATCTCCGGCTCCTGGGGCGGTTCGTCCGGCTCTGCTGTCACCGAGACGAGCTGTTCGATCACCTCGCGTCCCTGCGGTTCGGGCTCCTGTGAGGCCCTGAGGAACTGTGCGACCTGTCCGCCGGCGACAGCTCCTCCGGTGTCGAGTTTGCGGGCCTGGGCTTCGTTTACGATGTCCAGGAACAGCGATTCGAGCTTGTCTCGCGGCGAGGTTACACTGAGCACTTCGCGCCCGCGTGTTTCGATCAGTTCGGTGACGTCCTGCAGCGTGTCGTTGTCGAGTTTGTCGGTGGTGATCTGCGTTCGGTCCTGTTGGGCCAGCAAATCGCCGACGCTGCCTTCCCTGCGTCTGCGTCCGCCGTAGAGTACGCAGATTCTATCGCACACGTCTTCGACGTCGCCCAGCAGATGGCTTGACAGCAGCACAGTCTTGCCCCGCATCGCCAGTGTTTTTATCAGGTCCTTGAACTGTTTGGTCCCGATTGGGTCCAGTCCGCTGGTCGGTTCGTCGAGTATCAGCAGGTCCGGGTCGTTTATAAGCGCCTGGGCCAGTCCGATTCGCCTCTGCATTCCCTTGGAGTATTCGCCCACCCTCCGATACGCCACGCTTGTGAGCCCGACCATGTCCAGCAGCATCTAGATTCGGCGACGTCGCTGGCGGCGCGGCTGGCGGAAGAGCTGCCCGTAGAAATCCAGTGTCTCAAAAGCGCTCAGAAACGGGTAAAGATGCGATTCTTCGGGCAGGAAACCGATTCGGGCTTTTGTTCGGACGTCGGTGGGGCGTCGCCCGAACACCGATATCCGTCCTCGCGAGGGGAACATCAGACCGAGGATCATTTTCAGCGTTGTGCTCTTTCCCGACCCGTTTGGACCCAGCAGGCCGAACACTTCATGCCTGCCTATGTCCAGGTCCAGATCGCATACCGCCGTTACCTTCTCGCGCAGCCAGAAGTCTCTGAACACCTTCGTGAGCTTGGCTGTGCGGACTACTGATGTGTCTTCCTTGGCCACTTTCCTGTTCTCGATTGGTCCGATTCTGCGTCGCTTGTCCCAGGGGGGTTACTTGTTCTGAGCCGCGCCGCGCGGGTTCTTTACTTTCGCCAGCTCCCGCAGGATTCTGGCCGCCGTGTCGGGGTCCTGCTTGGTCTGGATGTTGATCTTCTGCTCGCCCGCTCCGACTACGATGACCTCTACGGTGGGCGATGAGAAGATTGTCGACAGCACTTTCGTCCATTCGGCCGTCAGCATGAATTCGGGGTTCTCTTTGTACTTCGGCAGCAGTTCGGCGAACCGCCTGGCCCGCCTTTTCGTGCTCTCGATGAACTCGGTGCTCTGGGTCTGTGCGTTGTCTATGAGCTTTCGCGTGGCGCCTTTTGTCTTGGGCAGCTCCTGGTTAATCGTCTTCAGAATTTCTTCGGACTGCTTGGTGTCGCCGCCGTCGGAGCTCATCCTGGATTTTGCGTACAGCCCGATAAGGTCGAATGGTTTCTCGGCTTTTTTGTCTTTGTCGCTCTGGGCTTTCTGGTTGATCGGATCGCCGACGAAGTACCTGTAGTTTTTGCCGGCCACGAGCTGCAGGATCCTTTCAGCCTGGGCCTTGGCCCGGTCCAACACCGCCGAGTTTCTTCTTTGTGCGGCGTCAGCTTCGGCGAAAGCGCCCAGCGTCTGCAGCGGCCAGGAGCCGTCAACGACCGACACGTTTACGATTCTCATACCGCTGAGCAGATCGTCGAGTTGCTTTTGGGCCTGGGCCTGCACTTCGTCGGCGAACTGGCCCCTGTTGCTGTTCAGTTCGTTTACGGTCAGCCCGCCGGCCAGACGTATCGCCGCGCTGCAGATTACGGACCTGATTATCTTTCGGGCGTCGGGGTCGTCGCCGACGTTTAACTTGTACTGGATGGCGGGATGCACGTCTTCGGTGATCCGGTCTTTTTCCGAGCGGATCTTGTACCCGCACCTGAATCGCACGTGATACAGGCCGTTATCGCCGGTCAGCAGCGCACCGTCGTATCCGGGCCTGAGTCCCTCGTCAGAGACCCTTCGCTCCATCAGCGGCTTGGTGCGGTCAGAGGGCGTTTCGAACACCCAGAAATCGTTGATCTCGATCTCCTTCTGCGAGATGTCGAGTTTCTCAACCTTGCCGATCATGAAGGGCCATGCATACGCCAGGCCCTCCTCGACAACGTCTTCTATTCTCCCGAAGCGGTAGACGATTCCGACCTGGTTAGGGCCGATGCTCGTGACTTCGCTCACCGCGAACAGGATAAGGACCACGATCATCAGGAATGACAGCAGTCGAAAGCTGGACCGCAACGCCCGAGCCAATTGCTGTTGGGCCGGATCCATCTGTTCGACCTGCAGATTGCTATCGGTTTCTTTGTTTTCGTTACTCATGGGGATCACTATTTACCGGTGTTTTGAGCGTTGGTTTTCTTTGCGGTGTTCGTCTTGGCGGCTTTTTCCCCGCCCGGAAGAGACGGTCCCTTCCAGAGGAACTCGACTCCGGGTATTTTCGTTCCGTCCAGCCAGATAGTCGCGTTCCGCCCGAGCCCTGACCTCAGCGTGTCGAGATTCCGCAGGAACATTCCGAATCTTGGTTCGTCTTTGTACTGGCTGTAGTATTTTGCGGCATGGCGATGCCCGGCGGTGCGGATCTCGTCGGCTTTTCGTCCGGCGAATGCGATTATCTGCTTACCGGCGTTTTCGGCTCGCGAGATTATGGTGTCGGCGGCGGCTTGTCCTGTGGATTCGAGATTCTTGATCTCTTCCTGGCGTTCGGCCTTCATTGCATTTATGACTTCTTTCGACGCGTTCTGGGCCAGTCCCAGGGCCTTTACGCCCACGCTGAGGATCTCCACGCCCAGTTCGCCTTGCACTTCGCGGAGCTTGGTCAGTATTTCGGTTTCGATCTCTTCGAGTTTCATCTGCTTCGGATCGGTGTTCACCAGTTCGCTCATCGCGTGTTTGGGTATTACGTCTCCCTGTTTGGCCTGCAGGCGTTTTCGGATTCGTCCGCGTGCGGCCTGGATGGTCTTTATCTCTTTGAGGAATTTCTCGGGCTTTCCGACCCTCCACGTGCAGTACATGGTTATCTGGATCTTCTGGTTGTCCGAGGTCCGCAGCTCCTTGTGGACATCCTCGAACACGTCGATGCGGTTGTCGTATCGCACGTATGTTCCGATGGGGAATATCCATTTGAAGTGCAGCCCGGCGTCTCCGTTCTGTCCGTTCAGAACTCTGGTGGTTCTGCCCAGCGTCTGTACGAGCACCAGCTCATTGGACTCCACAGTGAAGCTGAATGTGCATACGGTCAGTATGAGCAGGACTGCCACAGTCAGGATTATCAGACTCCGTTTGCTCTTCATTTTAACGTTCCTTGCTATCTGTTAACGGTTTGGCGTTATTGTTGCTTATTGTTCTTATTTTCCGTCGTCGTTTGACGATCCGCCGAACATTCCGGGCATCACGCCGGACTGTCCTTCCCATTTGAACCAGTGTTCGATTCTGTTGGGATCCAGTCCCAGTACGTATTTGTGCTTGTTGGCCAGTGCGGCGTCCCATGTGTCGAGCCAGCGATCGAGCATGTACATGTGCGGGCTGGCTTCGTACAGGAGCCTCTGGCGGGCGAAGGATTCAGCTTTTCCGCGTTCGGACATTTCGTATCGCCACCTGTCGGCCGACGCCCGGGCGATCAGGGCCGATGCTGCGCCTGTCTTGAGATTAATAAGCCGCTGGTCGGCCAGTTGCCTTGATTCAGCCGCGAAAGTCTCCAGAAGTTTAAACGCCCGGGCCTTGTCCGGCTCTTTCTTGAGGAGTTCGAGTCGTTTCACATGCCCCAGGTAGTCATCGTGAACCGCCTGCAGCGAATCGCCGCCGCTGGCGACCGCCCGGGAGGTCTTGCCTCTGGCGGCGTCCTGTTTGATGTATTCGGCCAGTTCGGTCGCCTCGGCTTGCGTCAGGCGTATCTGCTCGTCGATTTTCATTGCGAACTGTTCGGGCTGGTCGACCGGTGAGGGCATGGACGCCAGTTGTTCGTATACGGAAATCGCCAGGGCCAGTCGCAACGCGCTGGCCTGGTTGCCGGCGACGCTGGACAGTGTCGTCACCGCTTGCGCCAAGGCCTGGTAACGCTGCTGTTGCTGCCTGAGGCGGGCTTCGATGACCTCTTCGAAGCTTATCGCCGCTTCGGCGGGAGGGTGTACGATCAGGAACGACACGCTGACTATTTCCGCGCCCAGGTCCATGTCGGAGATCGCCTTTTCGATCAGTACTTTAAGACGCCGGGCCGCCGGGCCGCGTCCGTACGTCATCAGCGCTTCGGGGCGGTCCTCGTCGGCTCCGGGTATCGGCGTGTCCAGGGTCGCCGACGAGCAGTATCGAACCATTTCGCGACTGGCCAGCGCTTCGATTACTTCCTCGGTGTCGGCGTAGGTGTATCCGAACTTGTAGGCGTCGGTTATGCGATACTGCACCGAGGCCCCGAGTTTTATGATGTTCACGTCGGCGGCGTTGGTGGTTCGGTCCTTCCTGGGCGGGACCGCCAGCAGGAAGTCCTGCTCCTCGTGGTCTCCGTGTTCCTCGGTCCACAGGGCCATTTCCCGCCCTTTGAAGGTTCCCGCCTCGATCAGCTCGGGCTCCTGGTGGTGCCCGGCTCCGAGTTGGAATTCATACAGTCGTCCGGTGTTGAACGCGCGTGATGTCTCCACGGGCCAGGGAAGCTTGAAGTACAGGCCCGGGGCTTTCAGGGAGCGTTCCGGGGCGGGGCGTCCGAATCGGCTTATGATGTGTTCCTGTCCGTCGTGGACGATTACGATCGAACTGATCGCGATCAGCACCACCAGGCCAAGGACCGCCAGCGGTATGAACGATTTGACCAGCAGGCGGTAGAACCACGTTCTTGACACTTCGAAGCCGAACTGGTAGTTGACCGCATCGGCCAGAGAATGTCCCACGCGATCCGGTTCGGCCAGCAGAGCCAGGAGTCTGGAGTCGAAACAGAGGCGGGGCTCCTGCCCGGGCAGTCGCGGGCGGAACATGTCCAGCACGAAGTTTATCACCAGTTCAATCGCCAGGACCATCATCAGGGCGGCTGTGGCGGCGGCTATCCAGTAATCCAACTGCTGGTATCCCTGCCATGCTCCCAGCAGCGATGCGCCGGCTCCGGCGATCGCCAGGAAGCCGGCCAGCATGTATCCGCCGGTTGCGCGGAGAGGGCGCCACTGAATTTTCGAGCCCATGCCTGTTGAGTAGCGGCTGAACAGGAACGCCAGGAATCCGATCAGGATTGCAAAGAGCGTGTCCTGGCTGGCGTATGCGACCTCGTGTTGAGTTTCGGTCCCTATGACTCCCCAGACCACTACGGCCATGCAGCCGTGCCAACCGGCCCACAGCAGCGTGAATACGGGCGCGACCCATCGTTCGATGAAGGTCAGTCGGGCGGCCATCGGTTGGGTCTGGGATTTGTCGTCGCCCTGGAATATGCTGGATTCCGAGGCTATTTCCTCGAGTTCGAGAGCTTCCCTTCGCTGCATCTGGCGTGCGTAGAACAGCAGCAGGACCATTAACCACAGCGCTGCTCCGCCGGTGAGCAGCCACACCGCCGCCATCGCGGCTCGCGAGCCTGTCATCAGCCAGATCGCCAGCATAACCGCCGTGAAGACGACCTGCAGGATCAGTCCCGCACTCGCCACATTCTTTCCGCGTCTTTGAGCTATCATCTGTTGCTTTTCTCCCTGGCCTGCGCCGGATGCTTGCTCCCGGGGGCGCTTGGGTCTACAATTCTCGGCTCGTGGTCGAAACTATTTTCGCCCCGAGGCGTATTACACGTTAAGCGGCTCGCGCCGCTTACGGAGAATGATTCGATATGACCAGACTTTGGGCCATCGCACGGACAACGTTCCTTCAAACGATTCGCCAGCCCATATATGGCGTGCTGATACTCGTTACGTTCGCACTGCTTGCGATGAGCCTTCCGCTGTCGGGTTGGACCACCAGCAGTGACAGCGGCCGCAGCGACCAGAAGATGATGGAGACCATTGGGCTCAGCACGCTTATGGTCAACGGGCTGCTGATAGCGGCGTTCAGCGCTGCTGCGGCTCTGGGGCGAGAGATCGACGACAAGACCGCACTTACCGTAGTGGCCAAGCCGGTCACCCGCGCCACGTTTGTCATGGGCAAGTTTTTCGGAGTTCTCGCCGCGGTGATACTGGCGTACTACCTGTGCGGGCTGGTCTTTCTCATGACCGTAAGGCACGGGGTAATGCCCACCGTTCGCAATCCGTTCGACTGGCCGGTGATTGTTCTGGGTCTGTCGGCGCTGGGATTGACCATTATCGTGGCGATTACCGGAAACCTGATGTTCGACTGGACGTTCATGTCGGCCAGCGTATGGGCCCTTACCGCTCTGGCGTCGATCGCCATGGGCGTGATCGCGTTTATCGGCAAGGGTTGGGTGCTCGTGAACTTTGGCGCCGACATTTCCGGGCAACTGCTGGTTGCGATGGCTCTGATGTTGATGGCGGTGACGGTCTTCTGCGCGATCGCGGTCGCCGCGAGCACCAGGTTCGGCCAGGTCATGACGCTGCTGATCTGCTTTGGCGTATTCTTCCTGGGCTCGATGTATCGTTCGTTTTTCGGACCGGAGACACAGGACATTTTCATCGCCAGAGTGCTCGGGGCTATCCTGCCGAATCTGACCGCGTTCTACATGCTCGACGCGATGATGCTCGACAAGGCGGTCCCCGCCGGTTACTTCATGACCGCGCTTGCTTACTGTGTTTTGTACAGTGGGGCGGTGCTGGCGTTGGGCGTCGCTATGTTTCAGACCCGTCCGTTGGAGACCCAGGGCGGTTCGGCTTCGATGCCCGCCCTGGTCGGAGTGCTGGCCTGGCTGGGACGGGCCGGATCGATCGCCTGCGGCGTCGCCGGGGCGGTGCTCCTGTCGCTGTCGCAGTATCACACGTTCAGCGGATTCGTTACAGCCGCCTCGCTCATCGCCGGCGCCGCGATCGGATGGATGTTCTGGGGCGTTTTCGGTCGAGGGGCCAAATGGAGTTACTGGCTTGTGCTCGTCGGATCTGTCGGGGCCTGCGGCGCCTCGCTGGCGGCTGCATGGGGCCTGTGGGATATCGGACTGGTCGACGCCTCGGGCGATCTGACCATACGCGCAGCAGTGGCGTCGGCTTTCCTGGCCTGTGTGCTGGGCGTTCTGGTTTTGCCTCGTACGCGTCGTCATTTCAGTTCCGAGAGTCTCTAGTTTGCAGTCCTGTTGAGTCGTCGATCAAGTCGCCGGTACCGGCTCGAGCTTTACTTGCGGTTGCGGGGTCTCCTGGGGGGCGGTTTCCTGAAGTTCCTCGCCAAGCCGCACGAGTCGGGCGGAGTTCAGGATTACAAACGCCGCGGCCAGCAGATGCAGCAGGGCGCCGGTTATCGCGTGCAGGAACCCCATTCCCGCCAGGATCATGAACACCACCACAAATCCCACGCCGAATATCAGCGATTGATGGATTACGTTGGTGGTCTTGCGGCTCAGGCGGATCAGGAAGCCCAGGCGGTTTAGATTGTTGTTCATCAGCACGATGCTGGCGGAGTTTATCGCCACGTCGCTTCCGGCGGCGCCCATCGCGATCGACAGGTCTCCCGCCGCCAGCGCCGGGGCGTCGTTCACGCCGTCCCCGGCGACTGCGACCCGGCGTCCCTGGGCTTTCAGTGCGTCGACCAGTTTGAGTTTGTCAGAGGGCATGGCTTCGGCCTGCACTTCGGTGCAGCCCATTTCGCGTGCGACCCTTTTGGCGACCGACCAGCGATCTCCGGTCACCATGACCAGTTCGCGGACGCCAAGGGTTTGCAGATCGGCCACCGCGTCGCGGGCCTCTTTCCTGGTGCGGTCCTCCAGTCCGATCCAGCCCAGAATCTGTCCGTCTCTGGCTGCGAACAGGGTGCTGAGGCCTTCGGGTTCGGCGTATTCATCTCCGGAAAGCGCCGATAGGTCGATTCCCTGGTCAGCCAGCCAGGCCTTGCGTCCGACCAGAATCGACTTGCCGGCGATCGTGGCTTTTACGCCGAGTCCCGCCGTTTCGGTGAATTCGGTCGGTTCTTCCGGCGTGATGTTCGCTTTGCGAGCGACTTCAATAATCGCCTTGGCGACGGGGTGTTTCGATCGGTGTTCCGCCGCTGCCGCCGCCGCCAGCAGCACTGCCCCGTCAACGCCGGGGGCGGGCATCATTCGCGTTACGCTGAGGCGGCCTGTGGTAAGCGTTCCGGTTTTGTCAAACACGAACGCATTGATGTCTTTGGCGGCTTCTATGTTCGATACGTCTTTGACCAGTATTCCCAGCCTCGCCGCGCACGACAGGGAGGCGACCATCGCCGTGGGCACCGCCAGTACGATCGCACAGGGACAGGCGACCACGAGCATTGCTATGGCCCGCTCCATGTCCTGGGTGAAGAAGAGCACCGCGCCGGCCAGCATCAGCACCGTCGGGGTGTACCAGCCCGCGTAGCAGTCGATCATGCGCATCATCGGAATGCGGGTCTTCTGGGCCTCCATGATGAGCTTTCGGACCTTGCCCAGTGTCGTGTCGGCGCCGGCGCGGGTTACTCGCACGTCGATCGAGCCTGATATGTTTGCAGTGCCTGAGAATACTTCGTCGCCTTCGGATTTATCCACCGGAACGGATTCTCCGGTGACGTTGGCCTGGTTTATTGAAGATTGGCCTGAGATTATGTCGCCGTCGGCGGGAATGTTGTCGCCCGGTCGGATTCTGATCAGGTCTCCGGCCCGGAGGTCTTTGGGTTCGACCAGTTCTTCGCTTCCGCCCGCCGCCAGACGGTGTGCTTTCGTTGGCGCCAGCCGGACCAGCGATTCTATGCTGGCTTTGGCGCCGAGTGCGGTGCGGGTTTCTATTAGATTCGCCAGCAGCAGAAAGAACGCCACCACGCCGGCGGACTTGTAGTTGCCTCCTGCGATGGCGGCTACTATCGCAAGGGCGACCAGCTCGTCCATGTGCATCTGGCCTTTCATGAGATGCTTCATCGCATGGTACATGATCGGAAGGCCCAGCAGTATCGCACCGATCAGCGCCAACGCCGAACCGTAGAATTCGTCCTGGAATAACCAGTCGGCGATGTAGGCGTTAATCACCAGGACTCCTCCAAAGAGGATCGCCAGAATAAACAGGCTTGCGCGCCCGGTCTGGACGGCTACCGATTCGGTTAGTGTGTCATGAGCCATATGTTACTCCGGAAGACAGCGACGGGTGCTGTCTGCAACTGACGGCGACCGGCCGCCGGTATGGACCGGTGGCGGGTTGCGTGAATATAAACTATGGTTGTCGTGAAGGTTCTACGTTGGGATCATACAGGCGGTTCATGAAAAAAGCGAAATAACAGCCTCTGTTTTGCTCAAAAGACCGCGTCTGGTGTCCAATGCACTCAGGCCCCGCCTCAAAGGGTTGTCGAATCCGGGCCGCAGTCGGGCGGTCTGTGGTTCAAACGAGGGTTATTCGGGAGGAATCTCCCTTGCCATAGGTCCGAACTTGGGGTAGTATAAATGGGCGTGGATTCGACCGAATCCCAAGGGACGCCGCGACGGCGCCGCCGCATGACCGTCACGATCTGTTAACTAACAAATACTCCGGGAACAGGAAATCAGAGGCGATTACCCCGGCGACAACGTGACAAACTGAAACTGCATGTCTTCTCGTTTGAAGAGATAATCATGGCCAAGAAATCTACAGGGAACTCCAATCAAACCGATGTCGGACAGGTTATACGCCAGGCCCGTGAAGACAAGGGGCTTACATACGAACAACTGGCCGAGCAATCGGGCTGTTTCGCCACGACCATAGAAAAGATCGAGATGGGCGAACTCAGGGGCGATCGCGAGCATCTGCAGAAGCTGTCTGAGGCGTTGGGGCTCGATGCGTCCGAACTGTTTGGACTTCTGCTGAATGAACCTGCGCCGGACCCGAAGATATACAGCGGGGAGGATGTCCGCCGGGCTCGCAAGGCTATGGGGCTGACTCAGCAGCAGTTAGCTGCTCTGTCTGAATGCTGCGGACGGACAGTTTCGTCGTTTGAACTGGGCAAAAATCGCCCGCAGAAAAGAGTGCTTAACGCCATAGTAAGAGTGCTGGGCGAGTATCTTACCGAAGTTGCGCCGGGCAAAGTCGCCGACACAAAGGCCCTGGCGAACGGTTCAAAAACCAAATCGAAGAAGAAAGCCAAACTCGCGCCTCCGGCGCATATTGGCGAGAAGATAAAACGAGCCCGTGAAGCCAAGGGGATGACCCAGGAGCAACTGGCCGAAATTATCGGGGCGTATCCGTACACGATTGCATGGATCGAACGCGGGAAAGAAAGGCCCACTCCCGAACTTGAAGAGGCGATCTGGGAGGCTGTCGAATCTGACCTGTCCAAACCCGAACCCAAAGCACATCGCGCAGATACAAGCCATATATTCACCTCGGGCAAGAATCTCCTGCGAGATCTGTTCGGTAACGATGATGCAGACGAGGAATCCTCCGACGACGGCGCCGATACTGACGCCGATGCGGACGTCGAGGAGACAGGCTCCATGGTTCGGGAAGAATCCGAGCCGAGCAATCCTTTGATCTCCGCTCTTCCCGAGCCGCAACCCGCCAATGGCGCCGTTTCGGTCAGTTCGGCGGCCAATATAGCCCAGGCTGTAAAGCAGGCCAGGCTGCAGTCCGGTCTTACTCCCCAGGCTATCTCGCAGCTTGTGCCCAGTTGCTCCAGCGGTTTGATCGCATACATAGAAGCCGGTTTCAAGAAACCCACCCCCGAAATCGCCAAAGCTCTGGCGTTAGCAATGAACGTAGACCCCGCTGAGTTTCTCGCCTTTTTAGACTAGTCCGGGCGGCTTGGTACGATCACTACCGCGCAGGGGGCCTTTCGGACGACGCCTTGACAGACGCTGCCGGCCAGCAGGTTATACAGCGATCCGTGTCCGTGCGAACCCAGCACGATCCACCCAGCTTCAAGGCGCTGGGCTTCCTGAAGTATCTTGTCGATCGCCTGGCCGGGAACCAGCATTGCCGTGACGTCCACACCGTCTGCGCGGAGTTTCTCCTGATACTGCCCCAGCATTTTGTGTTCTTCACGCAGGTGTCTGGCGGCGCTGTCGCGGATGTATTCCGGGCCCACCTCGTAACTTACGAAGTCCGGTTCCGGAATGGCCGCATGAATCAACCATATCTTGGCGTCCAGCGCCTTTGCCAGTTGGGCCGCTTTAGCGACTACGGCGTCCGTTGCGTCTGAGAAGTCGATTGGTGCGAGGATATTTTCTGACATGATCTTGCTCCTACCTAATTATACGCACCTGAAGGGCTTGGAACAAATCGGCGGACGATTTCAGGCAGAATTGCAGCCCTTGCACTTGTCAAACGTAATTTCCAGACAGCGCCCCGAATCGCGATCGCAGGCGTCAGTGAGCAGCTTAATGTAGTGCTCTGTCGACGGTTGGGCCGATATCCCCAGTTGGTCGCGGACGGCTTCAATCTTCTTGGGGCTTGGGGCTTCTATCTCGACAAATCGCCCGATTATGGGCAATTCGTCCAGTTCCACCAGGCATGAGCCCAGGCGGTAGCTGGCCCGCTTTTTCTGTATGGTTAGTGTCGGCGAAAGCCCCAGGGCGGTCAGAATTTCGTCCATCGCCTGGTCCGAATCCACGCGTGTCTGGATCTCCCGGCGGATTTTGGCCCGCTTGTGTTTACCGGCTGGTCCCTTGTAGGTCAGTTGGGCTCTGGTGTCGGATTTCCGCCCGGCGTCCGACGGGCTGCGGAGGCGGCGCGTATGGCGGATCCGCAGCCCTTTGTCTTCGCCGAGCAGATCCCGCCCCGACGTGTCGTAGTACACATCAGTCTGCAGGTCAGTTCCCAGATAGATCGCCCCGAGCCCGGACAGGCTCCTGCGTACGGCGCGGAAGTCGGCGACCTTGAATTTCGCTTCTATTTCGTGCGACATCTATTTGCCCGGCGATGGGCATACCGGGAGTTTGGCGCCGGGCATGTCCATTCGCGGTTGATCGGTGTACATCTTGATGACCGGGTCGAATGTTTTGAGGATCGCTTTGTAGTCCGGATCGTCCTTGCTGGCGAATATCGCCTTGCCGCATTTTTCGGTCCCGCCTGCTGACTTGGCCAGCGGGGCGATCAGGAAGTTGCTGTTCTCGACGTTGGTTATACGGACGTACGGATTGCGAGGAATCTTGGCGCCCTTGTGGCACGAACCACACCGTCGTTTGGCCACGTCGGCCAGGACCTTGTTCAGGGCGGCGGGGACCATCTGCCTGCAGCCGCGCAGATTGTAATGATTCGACGAGGACGTTCCGTAGTACGGTACATTCAGATCGATCCAGGCGAACACTCTGCGTTTTTCGGACGCCGAGACGTCAACTCGCGGCTTGCCGTCCTTATCGGGGTGTCCGGTGCGAACGATTTCAGCCAGCTTGCTGGCCGGCGAGCCCCAGTACTTCGGCGTCACGTGCAGGATGTTGGCCTCCTGCCCGTTGAAGGTCGGGATCCACTTGGTGTAGGGATTCTGCCCCGGTCTTCCCCGGCGGGCGAGTACTTCGTACGCAACGTTGAAGAAATCTGTCTTGTCGCCGCTGAGGTCTACGTTTCCGTCCGCCTTCTTGTGGTTGTGGCATTTGGCGCAGTGCCTGTCGAGCACTGGCTGTACGATCCGAGCGAAGCTGAATCCGGTCACGCCCCATTCGGGCTTTTCGAGTTCCTGGGGCGTTCGCAGTGCAGCGATAGCCCGTTTTGAAGCCGCTGGCGCGGTTGCGTAGTTCCTGTCGGCGTGGCATCCGATGCAGCCCTGGCGCTCGCCGGGCATGAGGTGGGTGAAACTCCTCATTCGCTGGAGCGCCCGGCCTTCGGCGTCCAGGGCCATGAAGTAGATCGGAAGCCCTGCGGGGACCTTGAACGACGCCGATCCGTCGGATTCGACCCTGGCGTAGCCCCATATGCGTTTAGGAGCGTAGGTGGCCCCGCACGAGACTACCGGGAACTGGAACCCGAACGCCCTGCGACTGACTGCGGCGCGAACCGACTTCTCGATCTCCTGGACTACGGCGATCTGCTTGATCTCGCCGCGTTTGATATGCGGTTCGAGACCGTTGTATACGTCCTGCAGAGTCAACGTCGCCCAGTTATCGGCGCCCGGTTTCAGCGTTGAAGGCCTGACTCTGGGGCGTTTGGCGGTGCGGATGGGCTTGGCGCTGTAGAAACCCATCGGTCCGCTGGGTTTCAGTATCGTAACCTGGGCGGCGCCCTTGTAATCCCGCAGCATTGTCGTCCCGGCGCGGGAGAGCAGGAAGTACTTGTCGTCGAGAGGGAAGGGGCTTTCATAGGGACCGCGGATACTGTTGCCGTTGCCCTTGTCGACCTGCCCGATATCAATTTCCAGCGTCAGGTTGGTTATGGCTTCCTGGGCGTTGGCGCCCTTGGACGGATCGATGATCCCGATCGCGCCGCGACAGGATCTGCCGTGAGCGGTCATTACGCAGAGCACCTTGTTGCTGCCGGGGATTTCGCGGGCCTCCATGAACGTTCCCGGGTTAATTACGCGATTTCCGAAGAAGCCTGCGACGTTCGTCCCGTCCTGATTGATCGTCCAAAGGCTCTGGATCGGGATGGCGGGGCGATCGACGTATTCCCATCGCGAGTAGATGATTCGCCCGTCGGGCATTACCGACGGTGTGAAGTCGTTGAGGTAGTTCGACGAGAGACGGACTATGTTCTCACCATTGGCGTCGCAGCGGTAGAGTATCGGAGAGGTCGTGGTCCAGCAGTAGGCGAACGCCGGTTTGCGGTCAGAGAGAAACGCGATCCCGCCGTCAGGCAGCCAGCAGGCGTTCATGTTGTGGGTCTTTCCCTTGGTGATCTGCACCATATCGCCTGACCTGAGCTCCGTCGAAGGGTCGATCTTCATCCGGTAGACGTGGTAAGTGTCCAGAGCGCTCTTGCGCCAACTGAACAGTATTTCGTCGCCGCCGTAAGATACGTTGCAGTCGAGCAGCTCGCCTTTTGGCGAATCCACGAGTTTCTTCAGGGCTCCGTCGCCCAGGGAAAGTACGTACAGCCCGCCGCCGGGTTTGAAGCCTTCAGCGTGGTAGGTGTAGACGTGCGAACTGTTGATAGCATTGCGCTGGATTACTATGAGCTTATCGAAACCGAGCTTGCCGGCTTTGAGGTCCGAGGCCAGTTGGGGTGATTCTGGAACTGTACTCGCCGCAGCCGGTCGCCTGCCGCGCTGGGGCGCAGCGAACGGCGCGAATTTGCCTAGTGCTCCGGCTGGCTGAGGCTCCAAGTAAATCTGGATCTCCGACGCCCCGGGATTGTATCCGCCGTAGGAACTGGTGAACTTCAGTCTTAGCCCGTGGAGTTTTGTCGCCCGGGCCAGCTTGATCCTCTGGGGTCCGTGACCGGGCTTGAGCTGGCCTTTGACCGCCGGGGTCGTGCTCGAGTTCAGGTGAACTTCATAGTCTTTCCAGTTTTCGTTCCGCATCCAGGCCGTCCGCCCGAAGTAGACGATCTCGGCTACGGTAACTTCCGAAGGCCACTGGAAAGTGATTTCCGCGCCGTTGCGATGTTTATTACCGTTGACCACCCATGCCTGGTTGAAGTCATTCTTCGAACCTGCCGACGGGATCTTCCCGTCGGCAACAAACCTGGCCAGGAATTTCGAGCTGTGTTCGGACGTCGCGGATATCTTCGCTGACGGCGCGAGGTTTTTCGAAGGCTCGATTCCCTTGGGCGCCGCGGACGCTCGCGAGGCGACGGTTAAGACGAGCATCGTCGCAAGAGCGAACTGTAACGTACGATTATTCTGGCTTGTCATAATCCGCTATCCGAATTGCTCCAATCCGTACCCTATTTGCCCGCACCCGGTGATGGGCATACCGGGAGTTTGGCTCCGGGCATGTCCATTCGCGGCTGATCGGTGTACATCTTGATGACCGGGTCGAACGTTTTGAGGATCGCCTTGTAGTCCGGGTCGTCCTTGCTGGCGAATATCGCCTTGCCGCATTTTTCGGTTCCGCCTGCCGACTTGGCCAGCGGGGCGATCAGGAAGTTGCTGTTCTCGACGTTGGTTATACGGACGTACGGATTGCGGGGAATCTTGGCGCCCTTGTGGCACGAACCGCACCGTCGTTTGGCCACGTCGGCCAGGACCTTGTTCAGGGCGGCGGGGACCATCTGCCTGCATCCGCGCAGATTGTAATGATTCGACGATGACGTTCCGTAGTACGGTACGTTCAGATCGATCCATGCGAACACTCTGCGTTTTTCGGACGCCGAGACGTCAACTCGCGGCTTGCCGTCTTTGTCGGGGTGTCCGGTGCGGATGTTTTCGGCCAGTTTGCTGGCTGGCGAGCCCCAGTACTTCGGCGTCACGTGCAGGATGTTGGCTTCCTGTCCGTTGTACGTCGGGATCCACTTGGTGTAGGGGTTCTGTCCGGGTCGTCCCTGGCGAGCGAGAATCTCGTACGCCACGTTGAAGAAGTCGGTCTTGTCGCCGCTAAGGTCAACGTGTCCGCTGGCTTTCTTGTGGTTGTGGCACTTGTTGCAGTGCTTGTCGAATACCGGCTGGACGATCCGTGCGAAGCTGAATCCGGTTACGCCCCATTCGGGCTTCTCAAGTTCCTGCGGCGCCCGCAGTGCGGCGATGGCTCTTTTCGAGCCGGCCGGGGCGGTCGCGTAGTTCCTGTCGGCGTGGCATCCGACGCAGCCCTGGCGTTCGCCGGGCATGAGGTGAGTGAAGCTTCTCATTCGCTGCAGGGCTCTGCCGTCTGCGTCGAGGGCCATGAAGTAGATCGGCATGCCGGCGGGGGCCTTGAACGACGCCGAGCCGTCGGATTCGACTTTGGCGTATCCCCAGATGCGCTTGGGAGCGTAAGTCGCTCCGCACGAAACTACCGGGAACTGGAAGCCGAACGCTCTGCGGCTGACTTCGGCGCGAACCGACTTCTCGATCTCCTGGACTACGGCGATCTGCTTGATCTCGCCGCGTTTGATGTGCGGTTCGAGACCGTTGTATACGTCCTGCAGCGTCAGGACGCCCCAGTTTTCGGCGCCGGGCTTCAGGGTCGATGGTCTGACCTTCGGACGCTTCGTCGCGCGGATCGGTTGGGCGGTGTAATATCCAAGCGGACCCGGCGCCGACAGAATCGTGACTTGTGCGGTTGACTTGTAGTCCCGCAGCTGGATCGTGCCGCCGCGGGACAGCAGGAAGTACTTGTTGTCGATCGGGAAGGGGCTTTCATAAGGTCCGCGAATGTGGTTGCCCGAGCCCTTGTCGACCAGGCCGATGTTTATCTCCGGAGTCAGGTTGGTTATGGCTTCCTGTGCGTTTGCACCTATTGACGGGTCGATGATCCCGATGGCGCCGCGGCACGGTCCGTTGTGCGCCGTCAGAACACACAGGACCTTGTTGGTCCCTGGTATTTCGCGGGCTTCCATGAACGTCGCCGGGCTGAGCACGCGATTGCCGAAGAAACGAGCTACGTTTGTTCCGTCCTGATTGATTGTCGAGAGGCTCTGGATCTGAATGGCGGGGCGGTCGACGTATTCCCAACGCGAGTAGATGATTCGCCCGTCAGGCATTACCGAGGGAGTGAAGTCATTCAGGTAGTTCGACGAGAGACGAATCATGTTCTTGCCGTCGGCGTCGCAGCGATAGAGGATCGGCGAAGTCGTGTTCCAGCAGTACGCGAACGCGGGCTTGATGTCCGACAGCAGCGCGATCCCGCCGTCGGGCAGCCAGCAGGCGTTCATGTTGTTGGTCTTGCCCTTGGTGACCTGCGTCAGACCGGTCCCGTCGGTCTTTATGCGGAATACGTGGTAGGTGTCCAGTGCGGTCTTACGCCAACTGAACAGGATCTCGTCTCCGCCGTAGGATACGTTACAGTCGAGCATTTCGCCCTTGGGCGAATCGACGATCTTTTTCAGTCCGTCGGCGCCTTTGGCAAGATCCATTATGTACAGCCCGCCGCCGGGCTTGAAGCCTTCTGCGTGATAGGTGTACACGTGCGATGATCGTATCGCGGCGCGTTGGATCAGCACGAGCTTGTCGAAGCCGAGTTTGCCGGCCTTGAGGTCCGCAGCTAGTTGGGGCGACTCGGGGATACTCGATTTTACAGCGGGCCTGCGGCCGCGGCCGAGACGGGGTGCGGCGAACGGGACCAGTTTGCCCAGCGCGCCGGCCGGCGGATTAGTCGCATAAACCTGGATCTCCGACGCGCCCGGGTTGGTCCCGCCGTAGGAGCTCTTGAACTTTATCCTGAACTTCTTGAGTTTCGTCGGACGCGCCAGTTTGATCCCCTGGGGTCCGTGTCCGGCCTTGAGTCGGCCTTTTACCGCCGGGGTGCTGCTCGAATCGAGGTAGACTTCGTAGTCTTTCCAGTTCTCGCCGGACTCGAATGCGGTTCGCCCGAAGTAGACGATCTCGGCGACAATTACTTCCGCCGGCCACTGGAATGTGATCTCGGCTCCGTTGCCATGCCTGTCGCCCTTGACAGCCCAGACTTTCTCCAGATCGGCTTTCGAGTTGTTTCCGGGAATCTTCCCGTCGGCGACAAACTGAGCCTTGTATGACGAGTTGTATTCTGAAGTAGCGGTGATCTTCGCCGCCGGGGCGATGTTCTTCAGCGGGGCGGCCATCGCTGCGGTCCCGATCGCCAGGATGAGTGTCAGCGAGACGGCGAACTTAATCGTGAGATTGATCTTGCTTGTCATGGCTTTGATATCCAAATCGCTCCTGTGGTTTAGTTAACCTTCGGTTTCGATTAACCGTCTGCGGCGACGATGCAGGAGTACATCGTCAGCGGGATTCATTGTACCATTGGCCAAACGCATGCGACAGGTCATTCCTTGCGTCTAAGCCCGGCGCGGATATTGTCTTCGTAGTGCGAATTCAGACCGCTGGCCCCGGTTCGCGTCATGTAGATCTGTAGTTTGTGCCGAATTCGCGTCAGATTCCGCGCCGTGTAGTACTGGTGTTTTTTGAGATTGCTTCGAAGAGTCATCATCCGCCTGGTCGGGTCCAGGACCCAGGCGTCGCCCTCCAGCGGGTATTCGACCCAGGCGTGTCCGGACTTCAGGTGCGTCAGGTCCTCCGCGCCGAACGTTACTTCGGAGCGAATGCCCTTTTCCGCCAGCAGATGGTGCAGGTAGATCGCCTGGTCCTCGCAGTCTCCGGTCCCGCGGGCGATTGTCTCCCGCGGGCTCTGCCAGTAGTCTTCGCCTTCATCGTCGGCGTACTTTATTGTCGCTGCGGTCTGCATGGCGCTGTGCAACTGTCCGCTAACACACGAGCAGTTGACCCAGGCCGGAGCGCACAAGACCAGTGCTGCGATCAAACCCCGGCGTAACCTGTGTTCGGAAATTCGCACGGCGTGATTACTGCATCGCCTGGGCGCACGCAACCGTGTTCTTCAGCAGCATTACGACCGTCATCGGTCCGACGCCGCCGGGAACGGGCGTGATCGCTGAGGCTTTTTCTTTGGCGCCTTCGAAGTCCACGTCGCCCACGGTCTTTATGGCCATTCTCCCGTTCTCTTTCTTCAGCGGGTGACCATTTTCGTCGGCGCCTTTGGGAATGCGGTTGATCGCCACGTCGATCACGATCGCGCCTTCCTTGACCATGTCCGCCGAGATCAGCGGGCTGAGGTCCGGGACGATCGGATCTTCGCCGGCGGCTTTGGCTTTGGCGCGGGCTCCTCGCCATTTGGCCTGCGACACCCCGGCCGCCACGAACAGTATGTCCGCACGGCGCGTGTGGAACGCCAGGTCGCGCGTGGCGACGTGGCAGACCGTTACTGTCGGGCTTTCCCGCAGGCTCTGCAGCAGCAGCATAGAGATCGGTTTTCCTACGATCTCGGAGTGTCCGACGATGACGACTTCCTTGCCGGCCAGATCGTCGCAGGTCTGCTTGAGCAGTTCGACCGCCGCCACCGCAGTGCAGGGTGCGCATCCTTCGCCGCCGTAGAACAGGCGGCCCATATTCGTTGCGCCCATGCCTTCGACATCCTTGCCCGGTGCGATGGCGACCTGGATCTCGCGGGCGTCGAGGCCGGCGGGGAGGGGCATCTGCAGGATCACGCCGTTGACGGCCTGGTCGTTGTTCAACGCGTCGATCTCCGCCATGAGTTGATCGCGCGTGATGTCGTCGGGCAAATTCTTCAGTGTGTACTCGATGCCGACCGATTCACACTGTTTGGCCTGCATGTTGGTGTAGACTTTGCTGGCGGGATTCTCGCCGACCTGAACCGCCACGAGGCGGGGCGTCTTGCCTGCTGCAGTCAGTGCGGCTGTGTCGCGGGCTACCTGGTCTTTGAGTTGGACGGAAATTGCTTCGCCGTCGATAATTGCAGCTGTCACCTGGTTACTCCTGTCAATCTTGGGAATCGAGTAGTTTGGCGATGTCGTCATCGCCGGCCTGATTATGATTGTCCTGAACTTTCGCCAATTGTAATGCCCATTTCCCAGCAATTCGATAGAAATTCCGCAAATCTTCGTCACATCCGCCCAACGCCTCGAGATGTCGTGCGACGGTTTGTGCGTCCCCGCGTGCGATCGGGCCTGTAAGTGCGTCGGCGGCGCCCAATTTTGTAACGTTTTCCAGCGTGGCCGCCGCCAGCGGTCCCATCGCCGCCAGTGCGGTCTGTCGATCGATTCCCGCATCGCCGCACAGCGTTACCGACGCGTCCATCAGGGCGGTCAGGTAGTTGCACGCCATTACCGCCGCTGCGTGATAGAGCACTTTGCCCTGGGTGCTTATGCTCATCGGCCTTCCGCCGATGTCTCGGGCCAGCTCCATAACCGCCTCGACCGCCGATGAGTCTCCTTCGCAGAAGCAGTACGTGCCGGCGAACTTTTCGACCGCGGCCTGGGCGGTGGGAAATGTGGTCAAAGGATGCATGGATGCGATCCGGCAGGCGCAACGATCTCTAGCCGCCGAGAGAACATCGCTGCCCAGCGCGCCGGAGCAGTGGGCCACCACGCTTCGGTGGCTGAAGGCGCCGGCGTCGGCGAGTTGGTTGCACAACGGTTCGATAGCGTCGTCGTTTACTGTAAGCAGCACCAGCGGCGCGGCTCCGGCGGCCCGATGGATATCGCAGACCGCGTCGGGCGCATCGACAAGTTCGCCAAGTTGGCGGGCGCTGGTTTCGCTTCGGCTGGCTAGAGCCGCCAGATTCCTTCCCGAACCTGAGGCCAGTTGGGCGATAGCACAACCCACCTTTCCGCACCCGATAATCGAGATGTCCGGCGAGCCTTTCATATTTGCGCTGTGAGAAATTACGTAAGCTGGAACTTGCTTCCAGGCGCCGGTATGTACACTTCGTCGCATCCGGAGTCATGGAATATTTGCTTCATCGCTTCGGGCTGGGGCCCCTCGCCGTGTACGCAGAAGGCGCTCTTGAGCTTGGGCGCCAGCGGCGCCAGGGCGCGGGTCAGTTCGTCGCGGTCGGCGTGTGCGGAGAATCCGTTGAGTATCTCCACTCGGCAGAGCAGGCGATACATTCGCCCGTAGATCTTCAGCTCTTCGCGCCGCTCGACAATTCTGCGTCCCAGTGTGTTCTGGGCCATGAACCCTACGATTACAACCGTGTTGGCTTCGTCCTCCACGTTGTTCTTGAGGTGGTGCTTGATCCGTCCGGCCTCGCACATGCCCGACGATGCGATTATTACGCACGGTTCTTTGCGGGCGTTGAGGGCCTTGGAGTCGTTCACGTCGGTTATGTAGGTGATCATCGGTTGCCCGAAGATATCGCCCTTGGCCTGCCAGAAGTCAGCCGCCGCTTCGTCGTAGCATTCGGGGTGTTTCTTGAATACTTGGGTCGCGTTGACCGACAGGGGCGAGTCAACGTATATCGGCAGCGGTTCGAGCACGCCTTCATGCAGGGCCTGTGTCAGGTAGTAGGCGACGGTCTGGGTTCGGCCTACGCTGAACGACGGGATGATGACCTTTCCGCCGGCGGCGCGGGTCTGCTGGATGATCTGGACCAACTGTTCCTTCATGTGCGTCGGATTGTGATGGCGACGGTTGGCGTACGTGGTCTCGGTGATAACGTGGTCTACGTCCGGAAGCGGGCAGGCCGGGTCCCTTAAGATCGGCACGTCGAACCGTCCCAGATCGCCGGTGTAGAGCAGCTTGACCGGTTTGGCGCCTTCGATCTCCACGACTATGCACGCCGAACCGAGAATATGACCGGCCTCTATGAATGTTGCGTAGGAGTCCTCGGCGAACTGGAACCGCTCGTTGTACGGAACTCGCTTGAACTGCTCGCAGGCCTGCTTGGCGTCTTCGGGCCCGTAGAGCGTTTGGATATGATCTTTGGGAGTTCGGGCGCGTCTTTCGTTCCAGAAGCGGGCGTCTTCCTGCTGTATGTGAGCCGAGTCAGCCAGCATGATCTCGCACAGATCCGCCGTAGCCGGCGTGGCGTAGATCGGACCGGTGAAACCGTGCTTGACCAACGCCGGGATCTTGCCGCTGTGGTCGATGTGTGCGTGACTTAGAAGGACCGCCTCGATCTGGTCGGATCGAATGGGGAACTTCCTGTTCTTCTCCGCGGCATCGTTTCGCCGGCCCTGAAAGAGCCCGCAATCCATCGAGACCGTTTTCCCGTCGATGTGCAGCAGGTGCATGGATCCTGTAACAGTCCGTGCAGCTCCGAAAAATTCCAGTTCAACTTCAGGCATATTGTTTATCTCCAGGATGTAATATAGCGACTAGCACCCGAAAATGCGCCTATTGTTCCATGAATAGCGACTTTATAAGCCCGGCAATCAGCAATTGGCTCCATAATCGCCTGAAACATCGACTCCGGCGTCTGTCGTATTTCGTGCGAGTCGTATCGGCATGCAATTGGGCTTTCCTGGAGGTCTCTTTATGCTCGCTCGGCGCCTTTGCTGTCTCAATGCGAAAATCGGAATAATCCGCTAAAAGCACCGGGGTAAGTGTTGAAGATTGCCGGGAAAATATGTCGCGTAACACGTTATGGGAGCTGTAGTTGAGTTCTATGGGGCCAAGAATGTCAAAAAAGGTACCAATTTTCGTTTGGTGATCTTCCATTATAGGGATAGAGTATGTATATGGCGTTCCTGATGGAGCGACTTCATTCGACCTGAGCCGGTCGAATCTGTAATGAGGCAGGAGTGTTCTTGTTGTAATCCAGACGCTTCCTTTCATTCGCCGGGCTATCCCGGACTAGTTGGCTGTCGCCGAACATTGCGGCAGGAACCGTTCACCGTTGTCGTAGCGGAAACCTCAGCTGTTTTCGTGAAGACCGAGAGGAGCGGAGCCTATGACATGACCAAGCAGTTACCACGTATGATACGCTTGACGTATGCAAGCGCAAGTCGAACCGTTCTGCAAATCTGGGTGACGAGCCCGCAAGAGAAGAAATGGAGAAGAATCATGAGAAACACAACACTAGTATTAACAGCAGTTGTTATTGTATGCGGCCTGCTGGTTGCGCAGGACGCCTCAGCGTCCGTGGAGCCGGTGCGCGGGACGTATGAACTTACCGGTCCGGTCACCACAACAACAGGCACTTTCGATACCGAGATCGTTAGCATGAGCCTGACCGCCGGCGGCGGTATCTACATATTTGGCGGTCAAAACAACGTGGATTCGTTCTTCGACGTATTCACGGAGTTGTCGGTTGATCCAGATCCGCCGACGGGGACGTTCCGTGTCGATTCCTTCTTTGACGTATTTACTGAACTATCGGTCGCCATACCCCCCCCCCTCCCCCGCACCAACGCCCGGCGGGGGCGGTCCGGCCAACACCGGTACTTTCGACACTGAGATTATCGCGATGAGTCTGTCTGGTTCGGTGGGAATAGACGTTACTCCTAAGGGCACAGGTACGTGGGATACAGAGATAGTTGCGATGAGTCTGACCGGTACAGCCTCGAATCCTGTTGTTGGAGATGTATCCGTTCGGTTGCTGCCTTCACCGGGGCTGCCTTCGCCCGGCCAAGTGACGCTCACCCAGGTCGGCGGCAGTCGATACTAGATAGACAGCTTCTTTGACGTGTTCACCGAGATAAGCGTTGACGGAGGCGCCTTTAATCCCACCAACGCCCCCCCGAATCTGGAATTCGATCCCGCTCCCAGCGGTCGGCGGTGCGACGACTTCTACGTCGAACTCATGCCCCCGACGCCGGGTGGCGGCAGTTTTCCGGAAAACGGCACGGGGACGGGTTGGAACAACGGCCAATGGATCGGCTACCCCAATGACGTGCCGCCGGGACAGGAGCCCTGGTTCAATCAGTGGTTCTATAATGACCCGAAGGATATGAGCCGCGAGAAAGAGGTCTTCTGGGACATTGAGGTCTCACCGTTGAATCCCACTGATGGCGACGATGTGGTCGAGATCGCGATCAACTGGAGCAATGAGCAATATCCGAACGGAACCGGTCAGCCGCCTATGGCGAACCAGGAGGCCTTCATCGAGCGTCATACGATATTCGCCAGCCTCGTAGACGGCCCGATAGACATCGAGAATCTGGTTGCAGACGCCGCGCCGTGGATCGTACCAGGCGACCCGACCGGCGACTTGTACAATCCGGAGTGGATCTCGATTGACGTACGCTACCTGCAATGGGGCCAGAATTCCGAGGGCGTCATCATCCAAGGCGAAATCTGCCACGAGTGCACTCCCGAACCGACGACTATGGCGGTTCTGGGTATCGGCGGTCTGGTGGTGCTCCGACGCAGGCGACGCAAGGCGTAATCGCCAGCTGAACGACGCGTGAGAGCGTGCGGCGGGGCCGGATCATATTCCGGCCCCGTCGCGTTTCTTTAACCCACGGCGACCGGGGCGTCGGCGGAGTCGTTACTCGTACTGGACCACGATTCTGAAGCCCCAGCCTTTGTATTTGGCGTCCGGATCGCTCCATCCGTAGACGTAGGGATCGCACGTTCCGGTCCAGTTGTCTCCGCACGCTCTGCGTTTGCCTTTGGATGTCTCCTGGTTTTCGCCGGGTTTGGGTTCCTGGAGGTCGAAAACCCACTCCCACACATTACCGTCCATATCGTACAGACCCCATTGGTTGGGCTTCTTTCCGGCCACCGGCTGGTGATGATCATATTCGGCGCCGAGATCTTTCGTGTTGATCTTGCACCATGCGTATTCGCCTATTTTCTTCTCGTCGCCGAAGAAGTGCTTGGTCTTCGCGCCGGCCTGGCGTGCGTGGCGCCATTCGGCGTCGGTTGGAAGGCGTGCGGTTCGCCCCGTGATCTTCGAGAACTTTTTGCAGAACTCTCTGGCGTTGGACCACGAGATCTGTTCGACCGGGTGTTTGGGACCTTTGTAGGCGCTGGGGTTTTCGCCCATAACCGCCTGGTACTGTTGCTGGGTAACTTCCGTTACGCCGATGTAAAACGGGCCGGCGGCGACTATTTTGCCTTTCAGCCTGTCCACTGCGTCCACTTCCTTGGGCGGAATGCCCCGAAGCTTCATCGATATTCCTTTGGCCAGCTTCAGGGTGATCATCCCGCCGGCCATCTTTCGAGGATCCGGTTTGGGCAGGGGCGGAAGGTCCATGTCGTCCAGTTCCTTCTGCAGTTTTCCTTTCAGGCTGCCCAGGAGGATCGCGCCCTGGGTGTCTCTGTCGGGGCTCGCGAGAAACAGACCGCAATACGACAGGGTCCGCCTGAGAATGTGCGGTCTGGCGAATTTGCTGGCGTCTTTAATCAGGATCTTTCCGTACCAGGCCGCCAGCTCTCTGGACGCCGCTGCCTTTACTTCGAACGGTTTGGCCATCGCAAGCGGAATGTACGTTTGCAGGGTCTCGTCCACGTCCTCGTTGAGATACTCTTTGGCCCGGGCCGGATCGTCCAGTTCGATGAGATACAGTTTTATAAGCCCCATCCGGGCCATGGCGTTGTCGGGCTTGGCTTTCAGTTGCCTGACCGCCAGATCGATCTGCATCTGGACCTTTCGCATGTGAGTTACCCGTTTGAGCTTGTCCTGCAGCATCGGCAGGTCCGGAGTCGACGGCCGCGACGAGAATCTCACCGCCTCGGTGTAAGCCCTGATGGCCTCAGACCACTGTTGTTTGAGTTCGTACGATCCGGCGGCCTGGACCAGGGCGTCGATCAATCGGCCGCGCATGGTGCGCTTGTTCTGCAGGCCTCTTGTGTATCTCCCGTACCAGGCCCTGTAGAGCTCCCCCCGTTTTATTTCGTCGAAGTTGTCTGTCGGGTCTTCGTACGTGAGCATCGACAGTTGGTTGATCGAGTACAGGGTCGCCTTGCGTCCCTTGTCTGTCGCAAGCCCTTTGAGACCGTATTCCACCGCCTTCTTGAACAGCGCGATCTTAACCTTCTTGTCGCCGTCCAGAGCGTTCGCCGCGGCCGAGAGTTTCTCGGCGCGTCCGGCGTTTGTCTTGTCGCCGTCGAATATGCCGTTAAGCAGTTCGGGGGTCAGGATGTCCTTTGGCGAAGGCTTGGCATGCGTCGCCGCGGGGCTTGTCAGTGCGGTGATAAGAACTACGGTTGTAAGAGCGGCTTTCATCATGCGGTTCCTGTCGGAGTAAGCATTCGGAGGGAAAACGAGCCCGGGTTCGTTCAATACATTCTAGCATAGTATCGGCAATTGAGGAGAATTATGTTACTTGTCGGGCATCTTGATGCACTAAGATTTCAGTAGTGCCGTGTTGCGGACTGTTTTGCGAGAGAGAAAGGATGCGTTTGATGATTAAGCTTACTAGTGTTGCAGTTGTGATCGTTGCGGCGATTTCGCTTGCCGAGGCCCAAACCTCCGGCTCGCCGGTGGTCGACACCGCCCAGGTCCGATGCTACTCGGATCGCGCCGAGATCGCGTATCCAAAGGCGTTCGGGGTTTATTTCGGGCAGGACGCCCAGTATCAGGGCAATGCTCCCAAGTACAAAAACAACGGTGACGGTACGGTCACTGATCTGGTTACCGGACTGATATGGCAGAAGACGCCCGATTTCGTGAAGCGCACACATGAGGATGCGGCGAAATACGCCGCCGGACTCAAACTCGGCGGACATGGCGACTGGCGCGTTCCGACGATCAAGGAGCTGTTCTCGCTGGCCGATTTTCGCGGGAACATGCGCACGCGCACGCCCTATATAGACACGAAAGCTCTCGATTTTGTATATCCCAAGGCTTCTTCCGGCCAGTCGGGCCGGCCGGGCCAGAGGGATATGGACGGGCAGTATTGCTCGTCAACGCGATACATCGGAATAACGATGGGTCGCGACCGCAGCGCGTTCGGATTCAACTTCGCCGACGGGCGGATAAAGAGCTACCCGCTGCGGGCTCGGCAGTACGTTCGCTGCGTTCGGGGCAGGAAGGGATACGGCGAGAATCGTTTCAAGAGCAATGGCGGCGGTACGGTTACCGACGCGGCGACTGGTCTGGTCTGGCAACTGGCCGACAGCGCCAAGACGATGAACTGGAAACAGGCCCTGGCGTATGCTGAGGGTTTGAAGCTGGCCGGGCGGGACGACTGGCGCCTGCCGAACGTAAAGGAACTCCAGACGATCGTGGATTACCGTTTTGCGCCCAACGCCGTCGACCCGAAGAAGCGCCGCGCGGCGATAGACCCGATCTTTAAGCTGACCGAGACAGAATCCTGGTTCTGGACTGGAACTACGCACATAGAAAACGGTGGGGGGTACTACGTGTGCTTCGGACAGGGATTATCGGCCAGGAAGATTCGCGGCAAGAAGATGAACGCTCACGGCGCCGGTTGCGTACGGAGCGATCCGAAGTCCGGCGACCCGAAGCAGTGGCCAAACGGCAAGGGACCCCAGAGCGACGAGATACGCATTTACAACTACGTTCGCTGCGTGCGAGGCGGAGTCGCGACGCCGAAGACCAAAGGACCGGCGGTCAAACCGTCGAGCAATCGCAGGCCTTCGCGCCCGGACGGCGCCGGCGGCGACGATATGGCCGGACGATTCATCAAACGCCTGGACAAGAACGGCGACGGGAAGATATCCAAACGCGAATTCGACGGACCGGACCGTCATTTCGATCACATGGACAAGAACTCCGACGGATATCTCCAGGGGTCCGAAATTCCGACCGGTCCGCCGAACAGGCGCTCGCCGTCAGGTCAGCGACCCCGCCGGCGATAGAGAGGATTATGCAGCAAGATCAAACTCCGGGCCGTTCTCATCATGATAGTCGCGGGCTTGCACCCTCAGCTCCACCCACATCTTGGCAGTGCTTGCGAAGAGTCGTTGCAGTTAGGACATTGAGCCCCGTTCACGGGGCTTTTTGCCCGGCCGCAGGCCGGAATAGGCCCGGGCTTCTAGCCCGGGTTGCGGGCGGCCCAACCCCTCTTCCCATTTTCGTTTAGCCCGCTTCAGCGGGCTTACCAGTGAGGCCGACGGCTTTAGCCGATGGGTATCGAACGTGTTGAACAACTCTGGGCTGATGGCTAAAGCCGCCTGTATCCCGGTAACCCCGCTAAAGCGGGCTAAGAGACAAGAGAGTGTGAGGTGTCGCATCTGACCAGGGCTAGAAGCCCTGGCCTATTCCCGCCTGCGACGGGGCGAAGCCCCGTGAACGGGGCTAAGCGATACGGCCGGGCGAGTGGCCGGGTTTGGGTTCTTCGGCCAGCGGAATCCGCTGAGCACCAGGTAGTGGTCCGATGCATCGGATTTGATTACTCGCGACATGCAGGGCTGGATGTCCCTTGTCGCGAAGATGTAGTCCAGACGGTATTGCCACACGATTGCTTTATGCCTCCATCGCCACGTCACCTGGTTCGCATTGCCGGGATTGACGGCGGTGAAACTGTCGACGAATCCCGTGTCGCTCAGATGTTTGGCTGAGGCCATGGTAGGCGGCGCGTTGAAATCCCCGGCCGCTATTACCGGCGTCTTTTTCCCGATAGCCGACCGTATGTAGGCGATTTCCTTCATTCGCCACATTTCGGCCTGGGCCATCCTCGCCAGGGCCTGGCTGACGGTCTTGACGCCCCGCGCGTTGAACGGGCGGAGGTGCAGATTTACGATCCGCACGTCCTTGCCGTCGAGCTTCACGGTGCAGAACCACGTGTCGAAGTATTTGAACTTTGATGGAAGGCGATAGGGCTTCTTAATCGGTGTTTTGGACAGGAAGCCGAACCCGTCGGCCCAGCGGTTTCCGCCCCGGAAAAACGAGTAGCGGTACGCCCTCGACAGGTGTCGGCGAAGATAGCTTTGCGAGACCCGGTTGGTTTCCTGCAGGCAGACCAGGTCGGCGTCAGCTTTCCTGATCGTTTCGGCGACGGTCTTCAGATCGGCGTTGCCGAAGTTTATGTTGTAGCTGGCTACGGCGAACGCGGGCTGGGCTTTTTGGGTTGTCGGAGCCTTTGGCGTCGGGTTGGCGGGGCGGTTGTGCGGCGCCTGCCCTTTGGCTTCGGACGCCGCCTGTCCGAACGATAGACAGATCGACGCGATCATCACCGCCGAGACAATGACGGCCGACGCCGCAGACAGCAGCAATCTTCTCGGACTGAATTTTCCCACGCATACAATGTATTGTCCGGCGTGGGGGCGTGTCCATAGATTTTCGCCGCGGAGCGACAATTTACTTCGGCACGAACACGAACTGGTTAAGCAGACCGGCGACAAAGATTACAAACGCCTGGGCCATCAGCGGGTAGAATCGCACCAGTTGGGTCCACCAGGGCAGGTAGTTTCGCCGGCGTCCCTTCATTACCGCGAAAATCATCATTTCCGCCCCGAAGGCCTGGACTATGAGTATGATAAAACACCATCCGTGCGAGCGTTTGTTGTCCTGGTCGGACAACTCCTGGTTCATCAGCCATGACCTCGCCGGCCAGTCCGGGTCGTATACGATGGGAATCTCAAATCCGACTTCTTCAGCTCTGACATATTCGGCGATGGGGTAAGAGACATTGCCCCTGAACACCTCTGAGTCCGATCGCATCTTGAGTCCGTACAAGGCCCGATACGTGCGCCCGTTCGCTTCATAGCGGCAGTACAGGTCGTAGGCTCGCCAGTTGCCCCCTGTCTTGTAAGTTTCGATAGACTCCACTACCGCCGTTCCGCCTTTGGCGGCGTAGAATCGGGCCTCCTCCCGCTCTTTGGCTATTAGCGTGCCCACCAGATCTCCGCCCATGGCGAAGAAGCAGGTGACGAAGAACCACAACCACACCTTCTGGAAGTAACCGGGCGGGAATTCGCGGATTCGGAAAGGTCTTTGCCGCAGCCCGTGTGAGATGAAAAACTGAACGAACCACCAGACCGCGGCGACCTCGCCGATCATCATTATCGCGATCCACCACGGTTCGTATCGGGTCAGTTCTCGCCAGAACCATCCTCGCATCCAGTATATTCCCAGCACCAACTCGACCAGCGTAATTATCGTAAGCGCCCAGATTACGGTGCGAGCCCCGGAGACTTCACTTCGGTTGGATGATCGCTCTCTGGTCGGTAAGAGGCTGTATTCCATCGATGTTCTCCCCAGGTAACGCCCGCGAAAATGATATGTCCGTTAATTCGTGCGAATCATGCGCTGTTGAGGATCGCTTCGAGTTTCGCTCTTAACGCCGGTTCGCCTTCTGCGGCGAACGCCTCTATGTTTTCCTGGGTGACAAGTTGCTTCAAGGCGGCGCCGCGCTGTTCGTGCGTGTCCAGGCGGGTTCTCAGTTCGGTGCGTATTTCGGCCAGCAGATCCGCGAACTGTCCGATGTTTTCCGGCAGGGCGGTTGTCAGGATTCGTCTCAGCAGCGCCGACAGCGCCGGTGATGCTCCTCCGGTCCCGATCGCCACCACTACGTCCCCGTCGTGGATTGTCGCCGGTGCGAAGAAGTCGCAGTCTTCGTTCTGGTCGGCCGCATTTACGATCGCCCCAGCCGCCCGTGCGTCGCGGGCGACCCGTGCGTTAAGTTCTCGATTGTCCGTGCATACGAACACCATCGCCGCGCCCTGGAGCTGCTCGGGTCGGTAGGGTTCTGCGAGCATGGTCACCGGCGGCAGATCGAGCGATTCGGGCATCTCCGGGTCGACCAGCGTAACGATCGCCTCGGCCTGGTGCAGTGAGACGACCTTTCTGCGCCCGACCGAGCCGGCGCCGATAACGACCGCTTTCTTGCCTCTAACGTCCATCATTATCGGATAGGTTTTCATGTCTTGGTCTCCGGGTGTTTTGCGGATTGGGCGCGGGTTTCGACCCGTGCGACGGCGATTGCTTCGAGCATCGCCCTGGCCTTGTCGAGCGTTTCCTGGTATTCGCCCTGGGGCGTGGAGTCTGCGACTATTCCGCCCCCGACCTGGACGTGTGCTTTGTCGGCGTCGCAGACTATCGTTCGTATTACTATGTTCCATTCGCACGATCCGTCGGCCCCGATTATTCCGACGCATCCGGTGTACGGACCGCGGGCGACCGGTTCGAGCTGATCGATTATCTCCATCGCGCGGATCTTCGGCGCACCGGTTATCGAGCCTCCGGGGAAAGTCGCCCTAAGCAGCTCGGCCGGTCCAACTTCCGGTCGCAGGTCGCCTTCGACCGTTCCAACCAGGTGGAAGACAGTCGGGTGAGTTTCCAGTGCTCGCGGGTCGGTTACACGCACCGATCCGAAGCGGCAGACGCGGCCCAGGTCGTTTCGCAGCAGGTCGATGATCATCGCCAGCTCGGCGTTGTCTTTGGGGCTGGCGATCAGGTCCGAAGCGGCTCGCGAGTTAGCCAGTGTGTCGCTGGTACGCCGGCGGGTGCCTTTTATCGGGCGGGTTGTCACGTGTCGGCGCCGCACACGCAGGAACAGTTCGGGGCTGCTGGACAGCACCGCACAGGGCCCTCCGTCCGACTCGAACGTCATGTACGCCGAGTACCACGCGGGATTGCGATTTCGCAGCGCCCGGTAGATCGCCCGCGGCGCGGGGGCGTCATGCACGGTGAATCGCTGGGAGAGGTTCACCTGGAAGATGTCTCCAGCGGCGATGTAGTCGGTGCATGTGCTTACGGCTTTTAGATACTCTTGCGGCGTGAAGTTGGCTTGTGCGGCGTCGGTCGGCTTGCTGCCCGCGTCGGCACGCTCGGTTGGTTTGGGGCGTTCGGCCTGGCGGCTGACCGATCGGGCGGCAATCGCCAGAAGCGCGTCGCGCGAACTGCGGGCAAGCCGGGCGGGTCGGTCGAATTCGAGGCTCACCAGCGACCACTTGGAGTTCAGCGCGTCGTACAGCAGTATCGAATCGTAGAACGCCATTCTCATGTCCGGCAGGGCGGTGTCTCGCCGGGCTTGGGCCGGCAGGCGTTCGACGCGCCTTCCGACCTCGTAGCCGACGTATCCGATCCATCCGGGCGCGTACGGTCCGGCGCCGGGGTCCGGTTCGGCGGCGACCGCGCCGAACGCCCTGGACATCGCCGCCCAGATCGCCTCGTTGTCGTCGCGGGCCAGAGTGGCTCCGCGAGCGTCGGTCAACACGCCGTCCCGCAGCGACAGCACTTCCGACGGACAGCACGCAACTATGCTGTAACGTCCGTAAGTTTCGTGCAACGCTGACGAATCGAGCATGACCGGGTCGTCCTGTTCATCCAGCGCATCGAGCAGCGCGCCGGGAGGGCAGGGCAGGTCCACCGCGGTGGTCTGAAGTTTCGCCTTGTAGACCTGGCCGGTCCAATGGCCCGGTTCGGGCGAATCCGGATTCTCGTTTTCGTGCAACATTATTGAAGCTATCAGCTTTCAACCGCCAGCTAACTGCGCGTCGACCGTTGTCGTCTTTCTTCAGGGCCTACCAGGTGGTTCCGGCCGTGTTGAATTCGATCTCGGAGTAGGCTTTCGCTGCTGTAGCGGCGGCTTTTTCCACGGGGTCGTTCGATTTGAGAAATTTCTCTATCAGCGAGTTGTTGTACGATTGATTGGCTTTTGAAAGGTGCGTGTACTTTATCAGTCCCATCGCCAGTATCGCCTGCACCCGCCATGACCTGTCCTCGTCGTTTTCGGCGATGTTCCATATGTCGCCGGCGTCGAACAGGGCCTTGGTGAATATCTCTGCTTTCTTCTCGTACTTGTCGGTGAACTCCTCCAGCGCATCCATATATTCCCGCAGCGGGGCCCTGAGTTTTCTGGCCTCCAGGGGGTCGAGATCTCTGGGAATCGCTCTGGATATCCCGTTCAACGCCGATTCCTGTATGTCCATGCCGTACGTGACCATGTGCATGTGGCTCCTGGCCTGGATCATGTGCAAACCGGCGATGAACATCTCGCGGAACACCGCGTTGGCGTCGTCGGTGCGTTTGTTCTTGATGTAGTAATCGCCCAGCATGTCGAGCATGTCGATCGCCATTCCAAGGTTCTTGATGTTGCCGTCGCTCTTGGAGACCTGCAGCGTGCCCGAACTGTTTTCGGCCAGGAATTTCATGCCTGCCTGCTGGGTTCCCGACGCGATATGTCCCCTCATTTCCTCCAGCGCCTTGAGCGATTGGGGAGCGTCTTTGTCGGCCTTCAGGTCACCGGCGCTGATGGCCGCGGCGGCTTCAAAGATGACCTTCTCATTGGCGAGGTATACTTCTATGGCTTTGGCGTAGTGAACGCCGGCGTTTTCAGAGCCTGTCGGTTCGGCCGGTATTATCGCCAGGATCGGGGCGTCCAGCTCGATAAGCTTCATGGCGCCGGGCTTGGTTGTCGCGCGGGTCGCCGCGTCGGTCGAGGGGAACAGGAACACCTTGGCCACCACTCCGACCACGACTAGCAGCAGTATGACTCCGACTATAATTCCGGTAATCTTGTTCATCTTTCAGGCTCCTGTACTGGTTATTTTTGTTGGTGTCCGTATCAGATTAAGTGTAGCTAATATTGGTTTGTCGGGAAACTGCAAAGCTCGTTTACTTGTCGGTCATCGCCGGCAGGAACATTGTGCCCAGGTTCCTGGGGTCGTAGAAGTATCGCGGCGCCTCGGACCAGCTCGAGGCCTCGCAGCCCTGGGTGGCGAAACGCGTGAAGTTAATGCCCCAGAAGTTCTTGGTCCGACCCTCGGGCAGCGACGCCAGCGGGATCGCCATTTCCACAACCCACAGGTCGCTGTGCTTCTTGACCGCGATTTGTGCTTTGACCGGCCAGGGCGCCGAGCGGCCTAGCGGGGGATCGCTCCTCACGCCGCGTTCGGCCAGCAGCACGCCGTTTGGCTTGACCACTATATGGTACAGGTCCTGGGGTCCTTTTGCGTTGGCTCCGGGGTCCAGGACCAGTTCGACCAAGTCTTCCCGGCACGCCATCAACTGTTCGTAATGCACTATATTGTTTGGCTTTACGACCATCTTGCCGAGATCCGGCTCGGTGCATCTAAACGCGACGTAAAGGTTCTTGGCGTCTCGCAGCACGAACGCCATTGTCTGACGCTGAGCCAGTCCGTCTCCGCGTCGTCCGCGTCGTCCGATCAGTTTGAACTTTGCGCAGGAATTGCCCTGTCGCATCGGCCAGTCCTTCAGGACCCCGTCAATCTTGATCGGTTTGTTGGCTCTGCCCGCCACTATCATTGACACGGTTGCCTGGATCGTTTTCTGGCGGCTTACATCGGTGGTGATTGTCACCGGGAGAGTCATCTTTCCCGTCTGGCCTGACGGTATGTACCGTCCGCGGGCGGTCAGCGTTACGGTGGTGCTCTGGGCGGCGGGGAAGGGGGATATCCTCACTTCGTTCTTTATCGCCTTCCATCCCGACGGGAGCTTGTCCATGCCGACCACCACGTCAACGCTGCGCGTGTGCTCGTTGTACAGATCGAGCATTACGGTGATCTTCATGTCGTTCGATTCGGGGATAGGCGTGACCTGCGATCGCGACTGCTGGATGCGGATGCTGTGTGCTTTATCGTCGAAGAGTTTCCAGGCTATCCGCTGTGCGATCAACTGCTTGCTGGGATCGGCGGATTCTCCGCGAACGGCGGAGTTGATCTCCTCTGCCAGCAGTCGCCTGGCCATCCGCCAGGTCTCGGGGCTTTGCACCCATCCGTCCAGCCTCGGGTCGAGATAGTTGTCGCCGGCGGCGGCCAGACCGGCGTAGCGGGTCATGGCGTTTACGATCGAAGACGCCGCCTGATGCCTCCTGTGCTGGCGCATCAACCAGAGGTAGGCGATGTCCTGCAGGCCGCGGCGCAGACGCTTGAGTCGCACCGAGGGTACGATCCCTTTGGCTCCCAGGCGATTGCCCGGATAGAACAGGCGGGTCTGGGCTCCGGCGGTCTGGGCCAGCGGGTTTCCGGTCCAGTGCAGCACTTCGGGCAGGAACAGGCCCGTGCAGTTGTACTTCATCGCGAACCAGGGGATGGCTCGCACGTCGGCGGGCGTTGCGATCACGCCCAGCGAGGGCAGGTAGGGAACCGTGCCGGGCGCCAACCACGATCCGGCCAGAGGGTGAGTCGAATTCGTTGCTCCGACCGCCATGTCGGGATTGAAGTATTCGGCGCGGACCGCTTGGATGTCGGTAAGTGACGCGAAGTCCTGCGGAACGCGCCACCCGGTGAGCGACGGGGGGCTGACGGGCAGTTGCGACAGGATCGGCCTGTTCCGATCCGCGGCGCGAATTATCCGGGCCAGACGAGCGTGGTCAGGGTACCCGCGTTGAGAGACCCGGTCGCGATATGGCCAGTAGAACATCTTCCTGCCCAGCGGATTGGTCGCCGGCAGGTGCTTTCTGGTTTCGCCGGCCACCGCGCCGACGGTCGTTGCGTAGAGCTGGCTGTTGGGTCCGCCGTAGTACTGCGCCAGCGGCCAGAAGGTGTTTATCGGCATGGGCCAGGCTGCGCATCCTACGCCGTCGTCAAACGCCGACCCGTCCAGGTACGGTTTTACGATCGCGTCGTAGTCGTCCCAGTCCAGGGAGACCTTTCCGAACGTGTCGCGGCGCATCACCGGTTCTACGCCCTTGTCGAACAGGTCGAGCCTGTGGTCGTGGCTCAGTCGCATCAACTGGCGCATCAGCACGAGGCCTTCTCGCACCTTCGGGTCCTTGCGGTCCATGCGCACGGGCGTGAAGACTTTACCGTCGCGTTTTACAAACGCTTTGTACAGGTCGGTATTGTCGAATCCGCCGACTGTGATAAGCGGTCTGGCGTCGGGCAGGACGAAATTGTAGACGTCCAGGCTGATGTTCGTTGACCATGTTTTGTGCGTCTTGGAGCGGATCTCGAGTTTTCCGGAGTACTTGCCCGCCACCGCGTTGCGCGGAACGTGAAGGTCGATCCAGAGCACCGCACGGTCCGACGATTTGACCCTGTCGGCCTCGCCTCCGGCCCCGAGGTCGACCAGTGCGTCGTAGTAATAGGTCGGGCCGGGGACCGTGTCGACCAGGCGGAGGTGCCAGGGCGGGTATTTCGTGATTAGCATCGGCTGGGCTCGGAACGCCGAGACGTTGGCGGCCTTGATCGTTTTGCCCTGACCGGACTTCAGATCGCTGCAACTGACCTGTAGGCCCTTGATCGAAGATCGTTCGGCGTCTACGACCACCTGGAACGCTACAGTCTCATTGCCCGCGGAAAAGAGCTTCACGCGATTGGTGGTCTGGTCGAACACCGACGCGTCGACCGCCGCTTCTGTGCGAGCCGAAACGTTAACCATTTCTCCGGCCACCCATGCGTTCAGAGCTCCGCCCGAGTCGCCCGAACCGAAATCGAAATCGAAGCTGTCGTCGCAACCGCAGCACAGGCTCGCAACCAGGACAGCGCCAAGAACCGCAGCGGTGAATTTAGAGTAGGTGCTCATAAGCCGAATATTGTATAGCGCAAAACAGAGTTTCGAAAGGACCTGAATGCATGCGCGCACCGAGGGCTGCAAAAGCTTTTTAACTCAGCTGAAAAAGCACTCATAGTAGCGGAAATAGAC
>PVBE011851467.1_pt1 | contig 45453 bp, 54 predicted proteins | sample 1631181 | NCBI WGS metagenome assembly PVBE01 (sample SAMN08397723, study PRJNA350692) | Marine metagenome, whole genome shotgun sequencing project. | isolation source: water | place: Pacific Ocean | collected 2012-04
TATTAACAATCTGTCCCATTTGGGCTGACAGCCAACACTCAGTGGTACAGTTTTGCTCCGCCCCGCCGGTACACTTTCTCTCCGCCCTTGACATTTTTCGCATACGACCAGATCCTTCGATACGGCTCAGGATGGCGAGATGAGGAGCCGTTACTTGGAAGCCTGTCGAACCACCAAACCGAATCAACCACCGCCCCGTCGGGTATCGCCCACCCGCATCACCCACAAAGGAGCCGCCAATGAACGCAAAAGAAACATTCAGCCACTGGGACATCGTCCGCCGAAGCCTCAACGAAGCCCTGGACATGCTGACCGACGACCAACTCGGATTCGTCCCGAGAGAAGGCCTGTGGTCGCTCGGCGAGGTCGCTTGCCACATCGCCTCCGCCGAAGAAGGATGGTTCCGATACGCCGTGCTTCGTGAGCACGACCAATGGCCCAAAATCGCGCACACGGACTACCCGACCGTCGCATCGGTCAAGGAGCTCTTGGAAACCGTCCACGCCCGAACCGACGCCTACCTCGCCACGGTGGACGTCGCCGACCTCGATCACGAGTTGACGTTGGCGTTGGGCTTCGACGCCAGCCTACGCTACGTGATCTGGTACGTCCTCGAGCACGAAATCCACCACCGAGGCGAGATATTTCTCATGCTCGGGCTCCAGGGAATGGAAGCGCCGGACGTCTAGCCGCACGCGCAGGTTCGACGGTCGCCGCGTTACCCTGAAACACGACATCTCACGGCCGGACCACGATCTCTGACAGTGCCAATCCATCCCGAGGAACCGGGCCAACCAAATCGAAGAAGCCCCAATCAAACCCGGCACGCGGCCGCCGGACGCCCCGCAGGCTGTGACAACCCAATGCCAGCGTAATCCAACAACTGAGAATTACGCCGCGCTGGATTTAACCGGTGGCCGCCGATATACTCAATGTTGCTGCCCGACGCCTCGCACAATCGTGCAGCGACTGCGGAGACCACCACGGACCGTCAACGCCGCCTCACGGCGGCGACCTCCGACAACCGTACATGCTCTCCCCGCAACAGCGCGCAAGCCCAGGTGGCGGAATGGTAGACGCTGCGGACTTAAAATCCGCTTCCCTTTATCGGGAGTGGGGGTTCGAATCCCTTCCTGGGCACCAGTGATTTCATAAGACGCTTTGCCTTCAGTGTTCACAACACTGTTCACAAGTTCTGAGTACCTGTACCTAAGATCATCAGGCCACTTTCTCTTCCCATTGACCAGCATGCTTAGGTAAGAAGGTGCGATTCCTAGGATTCTAGCTTGCTTTCGTAGTGACATGGTCAGCTCCTGTCCTTCTTCTATGCCCCGCTTCAAGGGTGTTCACAACTTCAGTCTAGGCACAGCTTCCTCTAATCCAGTCCTCTGTCAAATCTTCCCTGCTATCTACTTCCTATCATGTCGCTGAGGCTGATTATCATGTCGTCCTTATAGCTGATCGCCCCATCTGCTATATGCCTTCAGTGGCTCTGTACGGGCCGTAGAGGCTAGGATTAATTAATATGGCCTCCTAGTGGGATGGTAATTTAAATTGACCCACTCCGATCAAATGCCCCCCCGGTTGTGCTGGATGACCTTGGGACTCCTAACCATTAGGTTCCATCTATCCTGAGGAGGGTGAGCTGTAAATTATAACTTGACGCCCTGGTCGGCATCGGAGGTCACAAGCCCCACACGCCTGAGGTCCCGGCCCACCAGCGACCTCAGGAAGGCCAGCCACGAGGCGCCGTCTTCACTGACGCCCACGTCCGGGCCCAACACCTCACGGTGGCCCTCGGCATTGACCGCCGTGGCGACCACCACGCTCACGTTGACGATCCGCCCTGCTTCTCTTACCTCCTAAGTCAGGGTTTCCAGCCATGCGTATCGATAGGCCCCCCATCCACCGGTCTGTTCACAAAGTCAATCACCACCGAGTCTAGCTCCCCGCACGTACGAGACACCTGGCTCCTCGAGATACCTTCGCAGCCCAGGGCTTTGACAAGAGCCTACCCTGAGCCCGGTCGAAGGGTCCGTGCTGTCTTTGGTCATCGTGTTACCCTCGTCACCGTTTATGTTGTTTCCTGGTGAGGATGCCACGGTGGCCAAAATTTTTCTAGGCCATCTCTTTCGTTACACCACTTCCAGTGGACCACTTCCTGGGACTCTACTATCGCGGCGCCGGCTCGCCGCGTCGAAGGAATTGAAACGCCTCTTCCCAAATAAGCAATAACGACCACGCGATCCCGGCCACAGCGAACGTGATGTCAAGCTGCCACGGCAAGCCTCTCTCTACGAATGGGTACAAGATCAGACCAGCGAACAACGCGACAACACCGCCGACGATCTTCCATTTACCCTTTGGATAGATTTTCACGGGGAGTTCCCTTGCAACACTTCAGTGCCAATCGTTGCGCCACGCAGCGACGATCGCCCGCGATCGCTACGGCGTGGTTTCCAGACTGACTCGAAATGCAACTCGCCGTTAGGTATTTAATGCACCTCTGGCAGCGCGCGGGTATTCGCACGTGTCCGATCTCCGAGTGGGCGCCGCTCGATGCGCAAACCGGTCGGGCAGGTCACTGTGCCCATCTTTGACGAAGTGCGATGCCAGCAAGGTTGAGCCAATGAATCCCACATATGCCTTGGCGGCGTCATGTAGCGTTGTTCAGGCCAGATGGAGGTCTCGACATGTCAACAGGCGATAGCATTCCCGGATTTCCGTTCAAGTCGAACTACGCCACGATCGACGGCGTACGTTTGCATTCGTTGAGGAGGGAGAAGGGCCTCCCATTCTGATGTTTCACGGAGAGTCGACGTGGAGTTACCTTTACCGAAAAATGATCCCACCATTGGTTGAGGCAGGATTTCGCTGCGTGGCTCCCGATCTGATGGGCTTCGGGATGTCGGATAAGCCGAGCTCAGAATCCGAGTACACTCTACGCCGCCACGTAGAGCTCGTGGCTGGCATTGTCGAATCTCTCAATCTGGAAGGAGTCACGGCCGTCGGCCAGGACTGGGGCGGGCCAGGCGGCTTTCGCTACGCCATTGATCACCAGAGCAACGTCAGGGCGCTCGCCATTCTCAACACACTCATTGACATCCATAAGCTGCCAATGATCTTCAGTGCCCTGTTCCGCAATGGAGGATTCTCGAGTTTCCTGTCCCGCAGGCTTGACCGGTTGCGGACAATCGCATTGTCATCCGGTTTCGCACGCCCTATGGCGAAAGAGGTGAAGGCGATGTACAAGATGCCGCACCCAAAGACCTCGGATCGCGCAGGAGTAGCGGCATTTCCCAAGTTGGTCCCGACAGACAGCCGGCACGAAAACGCGACATACATCTCGGAGACCTCGGATACTCTGAAGACGTGGGACGTTCCTGTGCTAGTGTGTTTTTCGGACAAAGACATCGCATTCAAACCAGACGAGGGCCGTGCGATCGCCGCAATGGTCCCAAACGGGCGATTTCATTTGATCGAGGGTGCAGGCCACTTTCTGCAAGAGGACGCTGGAGAAGAGATCGGCAATCACATGATTCCGTTCCTGAAAGAAGATGCGAAACTCGCGCAACCGTAAGATGACCCCGTTCGACGTCAAGGACTCCATAGGCTGCGAGCAAATCGCTCCACGTTTCAACCTAAGTCCGACCCTCGCGTGGTTCCGCAGATCTGCCAACAAAATGGTCCCCCCGGTGATGCGAGGTTGCGCCGCAACAATTCTCCTTGTCTCGCTCCAATGATCAGTCGCTGGGTTGATAGTCCAGTTGCAATTCAGTCGGTATTTGAAACTTCTGGGTTTCTCAGTTTCAATCCAGTCGCCTTCCGCGAGAGCTGTTCTCATTGCCTGTCGCTCCATCGAACGATGGTCTTGCCGTCGTGCCCGTGAATTCGCTCGACAGCACGGGTGTCCGGGTACACTCCCACGCCAGTTCCGTCGTCGGCTCGCCAACTGAGGACTACCCAACCCGAATCGAACTCGACGGCGTCGGCCACGACGCCGGTGCCGCTGACGCCAGTCTCGTCAGATTCGCGATCCAAGACGAATCGCCTCGAGTTCGGCGTGTGTTCGTTGAAGCCAGGAAGCGGCGCCCCAGCTAACCACGACAAGAGATCATCCGAGAAGGCAGCGTCCTCGTCACGCACGGATACAACGTATTGATGGACGGCGCTCCGAGCGTGCCCGTCGGCATTGATCCTGCAAACAAAGTATTGAGCGTCCGGATCTGAGTCGACGATTCGTCGGACTCGATAATCGCTCAACGCGTGCAACAGAAGGCATCGCGGCATCCGCAAGAGAGTGGGAGTGCTCGAACTCCGTCCTGCTCGCTAATCTCCATCCGAACACGCTGGTAAAGCCTGAGCAATCCGCAGACCATTTTGGTCCGAAAACGAGAAATCCGGCATCTAACTGCAGAAGCGATACGAGCGGCGTCACAATGCTTGGGGGACGGGAGGACACGATCGATGGCTCACTACATCATCGAAGCATCACATACTGACCCGGAATGTAGAGCGGGGCTCGTTGCTATCGGCGATCGCGGGATGCATTTGCTGCACAAGGCTTGGTTCGGATGCGCAGCCGGGGTTCATACCGCCTGGGTCGACTGGAAGCCGGCACCGAGGCCGAAGCGCTGGGCGTACTGCCGCCCTCGACCAGGACAAAGGCCCGAGTCGTCGAGGTTCAGAGATTCACGCGTGACGAACTCAAGGTTCTCCACCCATAGATCCTCGTCGGGGGTGCGTAACCGCGTTGTCCCATCCGGATAGGGTCATGGACTCCACACATTCGCCGACCGAATCGATTACGCCCCGGCTTCGCGGCCCCCAGACTCGTCAGAGAGCCGTTCTCGGCGGCTACCGCCGCGACTTTGCGTCCCGCGACGCCTGCCACTCCTCGTGCGATGGCACTTCCTCGCCGACCACGTAAAGGAACACGTAGCAGCCCGTCTCGCCCAAGAATTTGAACTGCTTGCGGAGGTTCTTGACCGTCGCGTCGAAGTCCGCGTGGGAGCGGCGGTAGTCCTTGAAGCTGCCGTGCTCTTCGTCCCGGTCGATAATGCGCTGGGCGTTCCCGACGATTGCCGCTAGCTTGCGTCGGTTGCGGATGACGCGCGTGTCTTGCGCGAGCTCCTCGAGGTCGTCTTCGGACAGCGTCGCAACCGCGTGGACGTCGAACTCGCACATCGCTTCTCGAATCGTCGGCCACTTGGCGTTCACGACACACCAGGACATGCCGGACTGGAATACGGCCTTGCTCATAACCTCCAGGTAGTCGCCGAGGCTCTTCGGTTCGATCTGTTGCGGTGCGGTCATCTCAGTCACCGTGGAATCCCCTCGCGCTGGCCCGCGTGTGCAGGCGCATTTGTTTTCGCCGCGAACGTCTTCGCTCGGCTGATATAATCATAGTCGACTGCGAACCATGACATCTTCTCACGCCCCCCCCCCCGAAAACGACCCCGTCGCCGGCCTTTCCCGAGGGGTCGAGAACTACCTGCTGTCGATTTTTCGGCTGGCCGAGCAAAACCATCGGGTCACCGCGACCGTGATCGCCGAGCAACTGAAGCTCGTCCCCGAGGACGATCGGCTGGGCACGTCGCTGCCCTCAGTCGGCGGAATGATACGCCGCATGGTTCGTGAGCAGCTCGTGGAGACCACCAAGGAGAAGGAAGTCCTCCTGACGCCCCGGGGTCGTCTATCCGCCGAGGCTCTGGTAAGGCGTCATCGACTCGCTGAGCGCCTCGTCGTCGATCTGCTCGGCCTTGAGTTACATCTGGCCCATATCGAGGCCCACCGGCTCGAGCACGCGATCTCGGCCACCCTCGAATCTAAGATCATTGCCGCGTTGGACAATCCCACCACGTGCCCGTTCGGCCATCCAATCCCCGGCAGCGGCCACGAGCGCGACGCGGCGTCCGTGACGCTGGACCAGTCCCCCGCGGGCGCGATATTTGTGATCGACACAATCCCCGAGGACAACCAGGCGCTCCTTGAGTACATGGTCGAAAACGAGCTCATCCCCGGGCGGGCGGTCTCGATCGTCGAGGCGGCCGCAGCCAGGGGCGTCGTTACGTTGCAATGCCAGGGCCACAACGTCGTCTTCAGCTACGACGTCGCATCCAAGATCTGGGCGTCGCCCGCCGCGTAGGGCAACGACTCGGGTCAGGGCGGCCGAGTTCGCCCCAGGCCGCGCAATGCTCACGCCCGCGCGCCTACGCTGATTTCACCAGCCAACCGGTCGAGTATCGCTCGACCCACTCCCAAAGTAACGCGGCCCGTACGTCTCCGTTGCCGGCCTCGGGGTCGATGACCATCCGGCAGCTTCGCGTGTACGACCCGATCACCTGGAGGTCCGTTCGACCGCCGTCCCACTTCCAGGGCGAGCCGTCCGCGGACGTGAATACGCGAGTGCACAACTCGCGGGTGACCGGCACGGCAGTTGCGAATCGAACCGAACGCTCCGAGCCTCGAAACACCCAGAACCCGTCCCACAGCAACTCATCGCTCCTCGCTCGGAGCACGTGTGCGTTCCTTCGGAACGGTGACGACTCATCGTCGAGCTGTGTTGAATGCAGGCCTCGAAACAGCCAGTTCTCCTCCGCGATGTTCAGATGCCCGACGAGATAGAACCCGAATGTGCCTGTCGCCCCGGATTGGTTCCAATTCTCCAACCGAGCCAGGAAGGACAGGCAGTCACCCGGACGCATCGCTTTCAGCCCCGCCGCCCTCGGCGCGATGTCGCAATTGTCGCCGTAAGTGAACGCGTCGAATTCCGGGTCGTTGTGAGTCGGCCAGTCCCACGCCCTGGGCGGCACGTAGCGGAGCAGGTCGCGCGTCGAGTCGTAATATGATCGCAGGTCCCGATATCGAACAAGGCGCTCGCCGGTCAGCTCGCGATCTTCGGGGATCGGCAGAAACTCGAACGTGCCGTCTTCGAAGAGCGGACTCGTGAATCGATGGCTCGCGTTAACGCCAACGTTCGCCAGGAAGACGCGACCCGTCACGGCCCGCCACCATCTTCGGCAAGTGCCTGTTTGATCTCTGAGATTACTCCGGAGTCGAGCTCCATTCCCATAGCGTTTCGAAGCACCCGGAACGCCTTTTCTCCTCCGATGTGTCCCAACGCCCAGGCCGCGTGCTGCCTCACCAGTGGCTCGCCGTTCGCCAGAGCGGTGGTCAGTGCGGGCACGGCCGCTTGGTCACCGATGTTGCCCAACACCACGCACACATTGCGCTGCAACCCGACTCGTTTGGCGCGCTTGATCGGACTCTTGCGGAATTTCTCACTGAACGCCTCGTCATCCAATTCCAGCAATGGAACCAGCTCCGGCGCCGCGAAGCCCGACCGCCACGCGAATTCCGGCTGCGACCCCGGAAGCGTCTTGAGATTGACCGGGCAAACGTCCTGGCACACGTCGCAGCCGAAGACCCAGGTTCCGATCGACGGCCTGAGATCACGCGGAATCGGTCCGCGCAACTCTATCGTCAGATAGGAGATGCATTTACGATTGTCCACCACGTACGGCGCGACGATCGCGTCGGTGGGACATTCGACCATGCACAGATCGCATGCGCCGCAGGTTTTCTTGAGCGGTTGATCGGGATCGAGTTCGATGTCGGTGATGACCTGGCAGAGGAACACCCACGAGCCATGGCTGGGCGTCAGGATGTTGGTGCTCTTGCCGAACCAGCCCACACCTGAGCGTTCCGCGGCGGCGCGATCGTTCATCGGCCCGTCGTCGACGAACACACGGGTTCGCACTGGCCCGCCGACCGCGTCCGGAAGTTGCTCGACGAATGCTCTCAGTCGTTTCTTTATGACGGCGTGATAGTCGTCCCCGCGGGCGTAGCGCGCGATGTGTCCGGTCAGGGCGCTGCTCGGAGCCGGCGATTCGTCCCCGCTGTAGCTCACGGCCATCGAGATGACTGAACGCGCGCCTTCGAGGAGCTCGCGCGGCCGATTCATCCGAAGGACTCGTTCCTCCGTATACCAAGGCAGACCGTCCATCAGCCCGTCTCGAACTCGCGAGTCGGCGGCCAGTTCGTCCCGCTCGAACCGGTCCGCCGACGTGATGCCGACAACATCGAAGCCGAGGTCGCGGGCACATCGTTTGATCTTCGACTCGATGCTTTTCGGAGCGCCGAAAGAAAGGGTCGAGTTTTGATTATTGCATCCAAACATGTCAATTATCACGGAGGCGATGTTGACCCATTGCGGCCAGCCAACTATCATTGGAGGATACCACCTCAAGCAGGCCGCCATCCGGCCCGAAGCCAACCGTTTTCGTAGTCATTTTCGACCCGCCGAATATACGTTCACAGCCGTTAATCGCCTACCTTGACCGCCGACGAATCGTTTTGCTATAGTCACCAAGATCTCTTCAGTGGGGTGCAGTGTCGATGGGGATTCCTAAGCTCAAAGAGCTCCGCAGGTCCTACGGTTTCGATGAAGTTGCGATCGTTCCAGGCTCGGTCACAATCAACCCTGGAATGATTAGCACGGAATTCTCGATCGACGGAATCACCCTGTCCGCGCCCGTGTTTGGCGCCGCGATGGACGCAGTGGCATCCCCGAAATTCGCCTCGACCGTGGATGAACTGGGCGGCATGGCAGTCATCAACATGGAAGGCGTCCAGACTCGATACGACGATCCTGATGAGATTCTTGCCGAAATCGTCGCCACTCCGCAAGACCGAGTCACCGAACTGCTCCAAAAAGTGTACTCCGCCCCGATACAAGACGACTTGGTGGGCAAGCGAGTAGAAGAAATCCGAAACAACGGCGCCAAGTGCGCCGTTTCTGTTACGCCGGCCAGCACCAAAAGGCTGGCTCCGATCGCGGCGGAAGCCGGAGCGGACGTCATCGTCGTACAATCCACCGTAACCACCGCGAGGCACGTATCCCACAGCGCCAGGGGATTGCGGTTCCCAGAGTTACTCGAGATGGTTACCGTCCCGGTTATCGTCGGCAACTGCGTTTCTTACGACGTGGCCCTTGAATTGATGCAAACCGGCATTCACGGAGTGCTGGTTGGAGTCGGCCCAGGCGCGGCATGCACCACGCGAGACGTCACCGGCGTCGGCGTCCCCCAGGTTACCGCGACTCTGGATTGCTCGGCTGCTCGGGACGAGTACCAACGCGAGAGCGGTCGGTACGTTCCGATCATCACGGACGGTGGAATCCGAACCGGCGGCGACCTCTGCAAAGCTTTCGCCAGTGGCGCCGACGCGGTCATGCTCGGAACGCCTTTGGCCCAGGCCGAGGAAGCTCCGGGCGCGGGCCACAACTGGGGCATGGCCAACCCGCATCCGGACCTGCCTCGAGGAACGCGCGTCAACGTTGGAGTCAAGGGATCGCTTCGACAGATCCTGTTTGGCCCGACATCAAAGACCGACGGCACTCAGAACTTGATCGGCGCGTTGCGAATCTGCATGGGGATGATCGGCGCCACCACCATCAAGGATATGCACGAGGTCGCCGAGCTCATAGTCGCGCCGGCGATCAAGACAGAAGGCAAGCACTACCAGCTAGGCATGCTGAACTAGGGCTGGCCCGTTCGACGAGGCTCGATTCCCAGTATTCGCTTCAATTGATTTGGCTTGCTGCTCCGGTGATGTCCATTGCTGTTGCGGCGGCCGCCACGACCTTGCCTGGAATTGTCAAGCTGCTCTGTGATCTTTGCGAGCCTGGATTCAAGCAAGTGGTTTTGAACACGAAGTTGGGCCATTTGGTCCGTCTCAGACGGCGCCTGTGGTTCCTCGACGATCGCTGGCTCGGATTCTAGCTCATCCAATTGTTGCTCCAACGTTCGTTCTTCCAGCGCTCGCAAACGCTCGGAAATCGCGGCAAAGTCCATCTCACGGCAAAGCTGGGCGCGCCTGGTCTGGTAGGAATCGAAGTCGAGTGAGTCAGCACAATCTGGAGATTCATTGCCTCCATCTCCAAAACGTGAATCCTGGTCAAAGCCTCCCTGTACTGCCTGAGCAATACTTCGTATGCGGAAGCCAAATTTTAGTCTTGCGAATCTCCCAATCCGTTGTTGTCGACGGCGCCAGGATCGGTCATCACTAACCTCTTCTGTGTATAGTGAGAATCCGAGGATCGCCTGAGAAGTCGCGAATTGAGCCAATACTCGCGTCATCATACAACTCTCTCGCAGTCACAACCGCGCCGTCGATTTGATCCGGCATGAGCTCCACGAACATGGCGCCGCCCGGCGATAGTCGGTCGACTCCTTGTTTGAGGAGCCTGTTCCACACGTCGAGTCCGTCTTCACCGCCAATCAACGCCTGGCGCGGTTCCATCTTCACTTCATTCGGTAGGCCATCCCACATGTCGCTTGGAACGTAAGGTGGATTCGATACGACCACGTCGACGGCCCCGGGCACGGCATCGAAAAGGTCCCCTGTAGAAAGTTTCACTTGGTCTCCCAGTGAATGCTTGGCAACGTTGGCCGCCGCGACTTCGACAGCGTCCGCGCTCAGATCCGTAGCCATCACTCGCGCGTTGGGCGCGTTGGCGGCGATCGCAACAGCCACGGCGCCGCTGCCGGTGCATATATCGGCGACAACGGTCGAAGCCTGACTGCCGTCTCTTCGCTCGACCATGGATCGTTTCGTATCAAGAAACTCCAATGCAAGATCGACCAAGAGTTCGGTTTCCTGTCTCGGGATCAAGACGCGTGAATCCACCCGGATGCTCAGGCCGTAGAACTCGCGCTCCCCGGCGATGTACGCGAGCGGCTCGCTGGCAACTCGGCGCCGAACGAACTCATCGAGCGCCCTCGATTGGTCTTCTGTCAAAGGCTCCCGAAGGTTTGCGAAATACTGGCTTCGGTTCATCCGTGCGGCGAGCCTTACGAGCACTTCCGACTCCATAGAGACGTCGGTTACTCCGGCCTGTTCCAGCGCCTGGCTGGTCTGGGCGAATGCATCCCAGACTGTGGGCGCCGTCGTTTGCGTTCGCATCTTTCTCGCCTAATCGACTAGCGGTGAATCCGGACAATTGACGGGTCAGGTCGCGACTGCCGCCAGTTTCTGCGTCTGCTCGTATTCGGTGAGGCCGTCGATTATGCCGTCGATATCCCCGTCTACTGCCTGTTCAAGGTTGTACAACGTCAGGCCGATGCGATGATCGGTAATTCGACTCTGCGGGAAATTGTAAGTGCGCACTCGCTCGGATCTATCGCCGGTGCCGACCTGGGACCGGCGAGCGTCTGAACGTTCGCGTTGAGCTCGCTCGATCTCCTGGGCCAACACCCTGGAACGGAGGACCGCCATCGCCTTCTCTTTGTTTTTGAACTGCGATCTTTCGTCCTGGCAGATCGCCATGATGCCGGTCGGCGTGTGCGTAATTCTCACGGCCGTCGCTACTTTCTGCACGTTCTGCCCACCGTGTCCCGATGCATGAAAGATGTCGATGTCCAGGTCGCCCGGGTTGATCTCGATGTCGACTTCCTCAGCCTCCGGAAGCACGGCCACGGTGGCCGTTGACGTGTGTATCCGTCCGGTGGACTCGGTCACGGGAACCCGTTGGACTCGATGCGTTCCGCTCTCGTGCTTGAGACGCGAATATGCGCCGTCCCCTTTTACTTGGAACACGATCTCTTTGATGGCGCCCAATCCGGTTTGGTTGGCGTCGATCACTTCCGTTCCCCAGTCGCGACGTTGCGCATATCGACTGTACATCCGATAAAGCACCGCGGCGAACAAGCCGGCTTCGTCGCCGCCGGCGGCGGCACGGATCTCGATGATAACGTTCTTGCTGTCGTTCGGGTCTTTGGGGATCAACTCGACGTGCAGGTCTCGATCTACACGCTCCAGCGATTTTTGCAACCCAGCCAATTCTTCCTTGGCCATTTCGGTCATCTCTTCGTCGGATTCGCTCCGAATCAATTGGCCGACGTCGTCGATTTCGGCGACAAGTCGACGCCTCTCCCGAGACAACGCCACGAGTGTTCTGATCGCAGCCTGTTCTTTCGCAAGGGTCTGGACGCGACTGTAGTCGGCAGCGACCTCGGGGTCGGCCATATCACGATCGAGATCGTCGTACCTGTTCTCTATTTCTTCGAGTTTCTGTAGCACCGGATCAGTTCAGCCTCGAATTCTGTTAATTCAAATAGGAGCTTGCGTCGAAGCGCTGAGCCACGATCAAGCCATACTACCGCACACCTGGGCAATGTCAAAGCCTCGGGCACGAAATGTCGTCCGGTCCGTACTCAATCACATCTGTCGCTCCAACGACACCTGCCGTCAGAGAAACGCCAGTCGTTGTCTCAATTCCACCGAACGGAGTCCTTGACAGACAAGTTCCGCACGACCGCTAGCTTCGGATGTCAGCACAACGATAATATCGGTCACGCCAGCGACGGTAGGTCAGGTCAATCCGCGGCGGTCAACTCGTCGATCACGGCTCCCAGCGGCACTTCACGCTGTTCGCCCTGTTCCAGGTCTCGAATGATCGCAACGTCACGCGCCAGTTCATCGTCACCCAAGATTACCGCGTGAGTGCAATCGGACGAATTGGCGTACCTGAGTTGACTCCTGAGCCCGCGACTGGGCGGTCCCAAGATCGCCGCAACGCCGGACGCACGAAGTTCCGACGCCATCTTCACAGCCCGGAGTTTCGCGGCGTCTCCCATGTGCGCGACGAGCGCCTTCGTCACCGATTGCGCCGCGATTTCCACTTCTTGGCGCTTCAGATTATCAACGACTCGCTCCAGGCCCATGCCGAATCCGATGCCGGGTGTGGGCCGTCCACCAAGCTGCTCTATCAATCCGTCGTATCTACCGCCGCCGACGATCGTCACCATCCGACCCTCTTTCGGCGGTGATATCTCGAACACGGTGCGCGTGTAATAGTCTAAGCCGCGAACCAGTCGATGATCCACCTCGAATTTGAGACCTATCTCGCCGAGATAGCTGCGCAGATCGGTCCAGCGCTCTTCGCAATCGCCGCAAAGATGGCCTGCGCTGTGTGGGGCGTTGAGCACGTGTGGCTGGCAATTCTCTTGCTTGCAGTCCAACAACCTCAACGGGTTCCGGTCCAGCCTGCGTTGGCAGTCCTCACAAAGCCGATCCTGACGTCCACGATAGTAGTTCGTCAATTCTTCCAAATAGGCGGGCCGGCACTGGCTGTCGCCTATTGAATTGATGGTCAAGGAGAGATCCGACAATCCAACGGACTCGAGGAATCGCCAACTGACTTCGATGACCTCAGCGTCAACGTTGGCGTCAGGATCACCGATAACCTCGATTCCGAACTGCGTGTGTTGCCGGAATCGACCGGCCTGGGGTCGCTCGTAGCGGAATACCGGACAGATGTAATAGAGTCGGACAGGCTGAGGCAGATTGTGCATCCCATGCTGCAAATATGCGCGGCACACTGGCGCGGTGCCTTCCGCCCGAAGGGTCAGCATGTCGCCGCCCCTGTCTTCGAACGAGTACGTCTCCTTCTCGACGATGTCAGTGGTGTCTCCAACCCCGCGCTCGAACAGTTGCGCGTCCTCGAACACGGGCGTATCGATGCGCTCGTACCCGAACCGCCTGGCAATCTCGCGGGCTTTGTCCTGAACAAATCGCCAGTGTTTCTGCTCTTCGGGCAGAATGTCTACGGTGCCTCTTGACGCCTGAAAAGTCATTCACGCGCTCCTTGACTGAGTTGCGGTCCCGAGGGACATGCCAGTTTACCAGAAGTGTCCGAAATCGTGCCTGCCTCGTCGATATCTCTTGTGCGGAATGCAACGGAATGTTCATGCCTGTCCTCATCCGAGCAATCGACGAGAAGCCATAATGTATACTTGGAACAGGTTCCGAACAATCCGACGGGGCGATCGCAATGTTCGACGTATTGATGGCAAAAGCCAGCGAGTACGTTCCAAAAGACAGACTCAAAATCATCGAAGAGGCCTACGAGTTCGCCGAGATCGCACACAATGGCCAACTTCGTGCGTCGGGCGGGCCGTTCATCGCACATCCGCTTGAGACCGCGCTGACTCTCGCCGATCTGAAGCTTGACGCCAACGCGTTGGCGGCCGCCCTTCTTCACGACGTCGTCGAGGACGTTGACGACATTGAACTCGACGACATCAATAAGCGGTTCGGACCGGAGATCGCCGGGCTCGTGGACGGCGTCACCAAGCTCACCAGGGCTGACCTGGTCACCGCGGGCAGCGCAGCCAACCCTGAAAAAGGCCGCGCTCAGGCAGAGACAATTCGCAAGATGCTCGTGGCGATGGCTGAGGACATCAGGGTGGTCCTGATTAAGCTTGCGGACCGACTGCACAACATGAAGACTCTCGATGCGCTCGATCCTGAGAAGCGCATCGAAAAAGCGCAGGAAACTTTTGAGATCTACGCTCCGCTCGCGCACCGACTGGGCATTTGGGAGATCAAGTGGCAGCTTGAAGACCTCTCGTTCCAGCAAATTGAACCTGCCGCCTACAAACAGATCTCTCGGATGCTTAACACTAAGCGCGGCGAGCGTGAAGAGTACATTCGGCGAATACTCGGAATCCTTCAGACAGAGTTGGAGGACGTGGGCATCCGAGCCGAAGTGACCGGACGGCCGAAGCACATATACTCGATCCACCGGAAGGCGCAGAAATACGCCGCCGACCGCAAGACCACCGAGGACATCTACGACCTTTTCGCGCTGCGAGTCTTAGTGGACGAGGTAAAAGACTGTTACGCCGCCCTAGGCGCCATCCACAATCGCTGGCGGCCGCTCCCGGGCCAGTTCGACGACTACATCGCCAATCCAAAAGACAACCTCTACCAGTCGATCCACACCACGGTCTTGTGCGAGGACGGGAACCCGGTGGAGGTGCAAATCCGAACCCTTGACATGCACAGCGTCGCCGAATACGGCGTCGCCGCCCATTGGCTGTATAAGGAAGGCCGGGCAAAAGACGCACAGTTCGACCAGAAGATGACGTGGCTAAGGCAACTGCTCGAATGGCAACGAGACGTGTCCGGGGCCGAGGAGTTCGTCGAGTCATTCAAGACGGACATCTTCCAAAACCAGGTCTTCGTCTACACTCCTTTGGGCGACTTAAAAGAGATGCCCGCCGGCGCGACGCCACTCGATTTTGCGTTCCGGATTCACTCCGATCTGATATTCCGGTGCATCGGCGCCAAAGTTAACGGCAGACTGGTGCCGCTGACGTATCAGTTGAAGAATGGCGACACGGTCCAGATTCTTACGTCGAACACCGTGCGTAGCCCAAGCCTCGACTGGTTGAATCTAGAGGCGGGATACATCAAAACCGCGTCCGCGCGAGCTCGCGTTCGGCAATGGTTCAATCGGCAAGAGCGCCACGCCAACGTGCAGCGGGGCCGAGACATATACCAGAAGCAGCTCAAGCGGCTGACGACGACGATGTCCGACGCCGATGTCTCCAAGATTATGGGCGTCGCCAAAATCGAGGACTTTTTCGCGGCTCTGGGTGACGGATCGATCACGGTCGCTCTGGTCGCCAGCAAACTGACGCGACAAGAGGAAGACGACGTCATCGAGATCAAAGATGCGATGCCGCTGCCTTCAATCATGCCCACGTCCGCGATCGAAGTGCTCGGCGTCGGCGATCTGTTGACCTCGATGGCACGGTGCTGCAACCCGATACACGGCGACGAGATAATCGGATACATCACGCGCTCTCGGGGCGTCAACGTGCACAGGCGAACGTGCCCGAACATCCTTCACGAAAGCGAACAAGAGAGACTCGTTCAGGTCGGTTGGGGCCAGACCCAAACCCTCTATCCTGTCCGAATCCAAGTCAGGTCGTGGGATAGAGTCGGGCTCTTGGGCGACATCACGTCCTTGGTTTCAGACGAAAAAGTCAACATCGCGTCTATCGTCTCCGAAGAGTACGCGGACATGTCCATCATCACGCTCACGGTCCACATTAGCGGCATCGACCAACTCAGCCGCGTATTCCTCAAGCTGGAAGGCGTCAAAGGCGTCATTGGTGTGACGAGGGTGAGTTCCTGAAGACACTCCGTTCGTGGTAGAATGGTTCGTTGTTTGAATTGAGGATGCCGCCGCGCGCCCAAAACGCGAACGCGCCGGCCACGAATAGAAGGAGAACCCGCTCAATTGCCTAGCCAAAAATCAATGAGAGTCGCACGACGCAAGCGCGCCCACAACCTGCCTTTGCAGACCAAAGCGAAGACCCAGGTGAGAGCCGCACGACAAATGATCGAGTCAGGGGACGTGGAAGCTGCCGAAAAGGCCGTTCGAGAGGCCGCTGTAGCCCTCGACAAAGCCGCCCAGAAAGGCGCGCTGCACGCCAACAACGCTTCTCGCCGGAAGTCTCGGATCATGCGCCAGCTTCATCAGATCCAAAACGGATAGCGTCCAATACTGGTCGCGGCGGGCTGACTCAGTCCATGCCGAGGTCGTCGATTGGCTGAATTGCTGGGCCGCGGCGATTGAACTCTGAGACAACTCCTTCATACCCCGAATAATCAACGATAGCTGAATACGAAAGACTCGAGAGAAGGTTAGATGCTGAAGATCCGACTACGGCGCACGGGAATGCGACACCAAGCGAGCTACAGAGTGGTTGTGGCTGATTCGCGAGCCGCCCGCGACGGCGCTTTCGTCGAGTACCTGGGCCACTACAACCCGCGCACCGATCCCCCGACCGTCGTCATAGACGAAGAAAAAGCGTTGAAATGGCTTCGAGTTGGCGCTCAACCATCCGACGCCGTCAGACAGATGCTCGAACGACTTGGCACAATGGAAAGAGTCAAGGGTGAATGAAAGAACTCGTTGAGTACATCGCCAGATCGATCTCGGCCTACCCGGACGAAGTCAAGGTGACCGAGGAAGAAGAAGAAGGCTGCATCGTTTTGAAGCTTGAGGTTGCCCCCGACGACAAAGGCAAAGTCATCGGGCGTCAGGGACGCGTGGCCCAGTCTATGCGCGTGTTGCTGCGAGTCGCCGCCGTCAAACGAGGCACACGAGCCACGCTGGAGATCGTCTGAACCGCGACAGTCGCTCCACCAATCCGCCCCCTCAGACCCCTCCTGACGATCACGTGGTCGTCGGCATCATCACCGGTGCTTGGGGCTTGAACGGACACGTGAAGGTCCAACCCGACACCGATTTCCCCGATCGCTTTGAGCCCGACGCGACCTTGTATCTCCGATCCCGCCCGATAAAAGTTCGAAGCTCGCGACCTGCCAAAGGTTCATACGTGGTCAAACTCGACTCTGCATCGAACCGAACGGAAGCTGAAGCGCTTCGCGGCCAGTTCCTCACCCTTCCTCAAGCGGACCTTCAAGAACTTCCCGAAGGACACTACTACCACTTCGACCTGCTCGATATGGCCGTCTATACTGATGAAGGCGAGCACCTCGGCCGCATCAAGGAAGTGCTTTCGACCCGCGGCAACGACGTCTACGTGGTCGAACGAGACGGATCGAGCGATCTTCTGGTCCCCGCCATTTCGCGGGTTGTCCGGGAAGTGGACGTCGAGGGTCAGCGCATGACCGTGCGTTTGTTGGAGGGACTCCGATAGCCGCGTTGACGCTGCACAACCGCGCTGCTACACTCGCCCCCAAGTTTCACAGGCGGTCTTCCGGTCAACCAGTGGCGGCATCGACCGAGAACAAGTGTCGACGGACTGAGTTGTCGCGGTCCATGTGGAGGCGGACCAAGAACAACGCCCGGATCCGTGGCGACGGGAGCTCGACGGCAGCTCGCTATGCGGCGTGGGGATCTTCGTCATTCTCCGGTCGAGTTCGAAGCCGCTGCTTGGAACGTGGCGGTTCCTCCAGCTCGATGGAGCAGCCGCACTGGAAGCACCGTTGTTACGCGCCGAAAACATCGCTGAGCAAAATCATGTCGCCTAGACAACGCGGACATGACTTGAATTCGAACATTCGGACAACCATTCCTCGCCCGACAGATCGAATCGGCCGGACCGTATAGAGAAGAAATCGAGGATAGCACATGCGTGCTCTTTTTGCAATATTCGACTTGCGAAAACGTCCACCGATCGGCTCCGCGAATGACCGTCAGCCGATCCCGTCCGCCGCCTTTTGTGCAGGAGCCAGGCGATGATGGAGGCAGCCCTGTCCGACATCACGATCCTGGATTTCACCCAGGGCATAGCTGGCCCTTATTGCACAAAGTTGTTGGCCGACTATGGCGCCAATGTGATCAAGATCGAGAGGCCGGCAACGGGTGATGGCGCGCGAAGGCTGGGTCCCTTCCCGAACGATGTCGAACATCCGGAAAAGAGCGGGGCGTTCCTGCATCTCAACACCAACAAACGCGGCATCACACTCGATCTGAACTCCAACGGCGGCCGAGAGGCGGCTTTCGAGCTGGCGCGCAGATCCGATCTGGTCGTCGAGAGTTTTCGACCTGGGACGATGGAGCGTTTCGGCTTGGACTACTCGTCGCTGAACGCCGCCAATCCGTCTCTTGTCATGACGTCGATTTCGAACTTCGGGCAGACGGGGCCGTACCGCGATTGGCGCGCCTCGGAACTCATTTTGTACGGCATGGGAGGAGAGCTCATCTCCACCGGCATCATCGAGCGTGAGCCTGTCAAGATGGGAGGCAACGTCGGCTCGTACCAGGCGGGCACGGTCGCTGCATACGCGAGCCTCGCGGCAGTCACGGGCGCGCGAGATCGGGGAACCGGCGAGTACGTCGACGTCGCAATCATCGAGACCCAGGCAGGGTCGATCGACCGACGAATGAGCCTGCTTCTCGCGTACCAGTACAACGACGAGACGACAACTCGCGAATCGCTCGACGCGGCTTCAGGCACCGGGTTTCCCGGCGGCGTCTACCCATGCGCGGACGGATACGTTCAGATCACCGCCGGATTGGTTTGGTTCGACAGGGTCGTCCGGATGCTCGGCAGCCCGGAGGGACTTCTCGAAGAGAAATGGTACACCGCCGAAGCCCAATCGGATCCGGATCTCAAAACCGAATTCGACGGCTACTTCTATCCGTGGGTGCTTTCGAAAACCAAGCACGAAGTTTGGGAGGCGGCGCAGGCATTCCGCGTCCTGAGCGGCCCTCTGAATTCGATAGACGACCTGTTCCGCGACCGGAATTTTCGCGATCGAGGAGCGTTCGCCGAGATCGACCACCCCGAAGCTGGCACGCTGACATACCCCGGAAGGCCGGTGGTGCTGAACGCGTCGCCGTGGTCCGTTCGGAGTCCGGCGCCGCGCTTGGACGAGCATACCGACGAGGTTCTCACCGAGCTCGGATACGCCCGCGACGACATCGATCGGTTGAAGTCGGAGGGCGCGATATGACTGCTCAGTTGCCTCTGAAGGGAATCCGAGTCATGGACATGACCGTGGTGTGGGCGGGTCCCTACTGCACCACGCTCTTGGCAGACATGGGCGCCGAAGTCATACGGATCGAGTCGATCCAAACAATGGGGCCGCCCACGCGCAGCGCCATGGCCCATCCATCCGACGGTTTCATGAAGAACGTGACAGCCCACGTCGGCGGCGCGCCGGGCAGGATCGCGGGCAAACGGCCCTGGAACCGGATGCCCATCTTCAACGCACACGCCCGCAACAAACGCAGCATGACCGTCGACCTGCTCAAGCCCGAGGGGATGGACATCTTCAAGCGCCTCGTGGCGGTAAGCGACGTGCTCGTTGAAAACAACCCTACTGAGACGATGCAAAAGCTCGGGATCGATTACGAAGAACTGCGCCAAATCAACCCGCGGTTCATCATGGTGCGGATGCCCGCCTACGGAAACGACGGGCCGTATCAGAACCACCGATCCCTGGGAATCCATATAGAAGGGGTCATCGGCCACAGCCTACTCCGCGGATACACAGACATGGACCCGTCCTCCGCCTCGCAAGTGTTCATGGCCGATGCAGCGGCCGGCGCCGGAGGGGCTTTCGCCGTCGCAACAGCGTTGAACCACCGGGCCAGGACCGGTGAAGGCCAACTCGTCGAGCTCTCTCAAGCCGAGAATGCCCTGCCCTTTTTGGGCGAAGCGTTCATGGACCAGTCGATGAACGGCCGAAGCCAGACCACGTTAGGCAATCGACACCCGACAGCGATCCAGGGCGTCTACGCGTGCGAGGGCGAAGATCGCTGGGCGGCGATCACCATCTTCGACGAACGAGATTGGGAGCTCTTCTGCACCGCCATCGACAATCCGGCCTGGACTACCGATGCCAAATTCGCTGACCACGCTTCCCGGCGCACGAACCACGACGACCTCGATGTCAACATCGCGTCGTGGACCGAACAACGATCCCCATACAAGGTCATGCACACGTTGCAAAACCACGGAGTCGCGGCGGGCGCTGTGATGGACCAGCGAGACGCCGCGACTGACCCGCACTTGACCAAACGCGCGATGTTCGAGCAAGCGACGCAGGAGGATGTCGGCACGCACCTCTATCCTCGAGCTCCGTTCAAAATGTCTCAGAGCCCCGTCGGAATCAAACGCGGACCGGTCCGTCTTGGCGAAGACAACGAGTACGTCTACAAAACGCTGCTCGGCCTGTCGAACGACGAGTACAGCGAGTTTGAGAGCCAGGGCCACATAGGCATGGACTACGCGCCGCACATCCCGTAGAATCTCGCGATACGATCGAAGAATCGGCGCGGTTTCACTGGGCTCGCATCCGAGCGATTCACACAGCCTCCACCTCGCCGTCGTTACGAAATACAACCGCAAACTAATCGATGCATAACCACAAGTTAACAATTATGTCGGCCAGACGACATTGCGGCAACGCCCACGTTGCTAGAATCCAGTAGTGATGGAAAACGGTGCAGGCCCTAATAACGAAATGAGTACGGGCACTTGGATGTGCGCACCCACGGACGAGCGAACCTGGTGGCTCGAGTATACGACAACTCGATGACCGCGCTATCGGAGGCGCGTCGCGAATCCATCCGGCCCTCGGTCAAGTGCCAGGGGCATCCGCAGTACGACAGAGCGAATCGGTTTTCGAACGCGCAAACAGCGCGAATCCGAATCGATGCAAGTGGGCGGGTCGAAGAGAGATAATGAGGACTCAGTTACAAGCCATGGGCCTAACGCGGTGGATGTTTGCGGTCGGTTTGGTGTTCGCGCTCGTGCTGACCATCAGCGTTTTGCAATCTGGCACGGCGATCGCCACGAGCCATCCTAATGAACCGCCCGATTGCACCAACGCCGTACCCAGCCCCGCCGCAATCGGCAAGAACAACAAAAAGTTCGTGCCGGTCAATCTAGTCGGCGTGACAGATCCAGACGGCGATGAGTTTACTATTTCGATCTTCTCCATACGGCAGGACGAGCCAGTCGGCACAGGCAAACACGCCCCCGACGCCATCATCGACGGCGGCACCGCACACCTGAGAGCGGAGCGGGACGGAAAGGGTGACGGCCGGTTCTACCAAATCGTTTTCGTGGCTACTAACGACTCAGGTTACTCAGCCTTCTGCCAGACGCTGATCGCGGTGACTGTGGCGAAAGGCAACAAAGAGCCGGTTCTCGGAGGCCTCGACTGCAACTCGGCCAAGCCGGGTTGCGTCGGCTTTTGAAACAGTCAATCAGGCATCCCGATTGCCAGCCACGTAGCAGACTTCGCCAAACAACCTAGAGACGCCGGGCCGGTCCTTCTTATGGAACCGGCCCTTTCGTTTTGCGGAGCTTGCGACAACGCGGATGGTTCTGGTGTCGACTGTACTGAGGAATCGCCAATCATTGTAGCGTCTCGCTCTTGCCATCCGGTAAGATGTTCCCGCGAACAGCCACAATCGAGACTGGAGACGGCGATGGTCAGGCTAGCGGTTATCCCCGGAGACGGCATCAGCAGCGAAGTCGTGCCCGAAGCGGTCAAGACCCTCGAAGCAGCCAGCGAGATCTTCGAGTTTCCGCTGGAACACGAGTCGTTCGATTTCGGAGTGGAGCGTTACCTCCGCACCGGCCAGGCTGTCCCTGATGACTTCGACGAGTTCATACAAGGCCTGCCCGCCAGGTTCGACGCTGCTCTCTTCGGCGCGGGGGGAACGGACCCACGTGTGCCCGCGGGGATCAGCGCCCAGCCGGTCCTGCATGGTCTACGGAGCGGCCTGGATCTGTACGCGAATGTCCGCCCTTCCCGTCTGCTCAGCGACGACCTGACTCCGCTCAAAGGCAAGACCAGCGACGACATCGACTTCATCGTCATCCGAGAGAACACCGAGGGTTATGAGTCCGGAACCGCCGGCAGCTTCAAGGTCGGCACGCCGGACGAAGTCGAAATCAGGCCCGAATACAACACGTATCGCGGCGTCAACCGCGTTCTCGAGTTTGCGTTCGACTACGCACAACGACTGGGCCTCACCAAGCTGTCGATGGCGGAGAAGGGTCTGCCTAACGGCCTCTGGTCTCGCACGTTCAATGACGTCGCGGCCAAATATCCTGAGATCGAAGCTCGCCACGTGCACGTCGACACGCTCGCCTACATGATCGTCACCGCGCCCGAGACTTTGAGCGTCGTGGTCGCCGAAAACCGAGCCGGCGACATCCTCAGCGACCTCGGAGGAGCCATCCAGGGCAGCCGCGGGTTGGCATACTCTGGGTGTTTCAATCCCGATCGCGAGTTCGCCTACTTCGAGCCGGTTCACGGCACCGCGCCCGACATCGTCGGCCGGGGCATATCGAACCCCATCGCCGCGATTATGGCCGCTCGCATGATGCTGGAATATCGCGGCCACCAGGAAGCCGCCGACGCTATCGAGCTCGCTGTCCGCGCCACCATCGCCAACGGCACGATCACCCGAGACCTGGGCGGCCGCAGCTCGACAATCGAAGCCGGCGACTCAGTCCGCCAGGAGCTACGCACCCAGGCAGGCTAATCGATCCATCGAGACTGGGTCGGCGGCGGGCAACCGCTTCATGCACGTCGCCCTGAGCCTGTCGAAGGGCCTCACCGAAGCAACCCACGCCCATACACACCGAGCCGTCGAGCGACACCGAGCCCCAACCCAAATCCGTTCGCCCTGAGCACGTCGAAGGGCCTCACCGAACCAATCATCGCCCCTACACCGCGGCCTCCATCAACGCTAGCCCAACGCCTTTCGGAGTCGCTCACCTCGAGCCAACCTCAACCGCCCTCGCCCCATCGGGGCCAGCATCACCAGCACAAAAGCAACAATGGTGAGCCCGCCCGAATAGTAGTAGATCGAACTGTACCCGCCCAGGTAGTCGATCACGAGAAACGCAAGAAACGGCGACGCCGCTCCCAAAATCCCGTTGAGGCCGAAGATCAACCCAACCGCAGTGGCTTCGGTTCCCTGCCCGGCGACATCCAATACCGCAGCTTGAATAACCTGGATCAGCGCGAAGCTGAACAAACCCATGCAAGCGAATAACAGCATCAAGAACACCCCGTCGCCGGCAAGCACGACCAAGAATGAGAACACGCCAGCGAGCGCGAACCCAGGCGCGAGGATGATCTTTCTTCCGAACCGATCGGACAGCGTCCCGAATATCGGGGCGGATATGATCCCCATCCCGGTCAGCAATGAGTAATGGAACCCGGCGGACAGATGACTCTTTCCCAGCGTCTCTTCTAGGTAAAACGGTGACCATGCCCCAACCGCGTCCAATCCGACTCCCCTGAGGGTCGCAGCGACGACCAACATGATCACGACTCGATTCTTCACCAGAACCCTGACGTCCTTCAGTTGCGTGCGAAGCCGCCGACGTTCTTGAACGCCGAACCGCCCCACGTTGCGCAGGGTCACCCAAACCAACACGGCGATCAGCAGCGCCGGAATTGCATAAGAAAAGAACACTCCTCGCCAGGAACCCAGCAATCCCAACAGCGCGGTGGCGATCACAGGTCCGAGCACGTTGCCGGCGTTCGCGCCGAAACCGTGGATCGACAACACGAAGCCGCGCCGATCCGGAAAGATTTGCGATAAGGCGGCGCTTGAAGGCAGATGCCATAACGCCCCCGGTATCGAAGCGAGCAGCACCAGCGCCACCAGGAGCTTGTAGTTGGGGACAACCCCGGTTATCGCGAACGCAACGCCCGCCAGCGCCATGCATCCAGTCAGCATCAAGCCCCAGTGGCGCTTCAGCATGTCGACCACGAGCCCGCCGCCCAGATTCACGATTCCCGCTCCGGCGAATCGAACCGCCCACAACACCGAAACCTGGAAGTCGCTCATTCCGAGCGAAACCGAAATCGTCGGCATCAGCACCGGCAACCCTTGGTCGGCGGCGTGCGAAGCGCCGTGAGCCAGAGACATGTTACCCAGGATGAAGCCTCGGTTACTCGGGCGCGAGGCGCTCTCGCCGGTCGTCGAATCGAGCCTGTCTTGGTCGTCAGTTTTCATAGCCCGAGGATTGTACGGCCTGCGCAGTTCTTCAACAACCTGTAACGGCGTTCTCTGAAGTTCCTTTGAGCATCGTCTTTTTGCTGATACCCTGTGACCACGAAATCAGGCTGCGAACCGAGGAGGCGAAACGTGGAAGTTTACGAGGCGATTCAGACCCGATTGACGGTGCGGCAGTTCAAGCCTGACGCGGTTCCGGACGATGTGGCGATGAAGCTGCTGCGGGCGGGTCAGTGGGCGCCGAGCTCAAGGAACCTCCAGCCTTGGCACTTCATCGTCGTGAGGGATCGGGACATGCTCAAGCAGATCGGCGCCGTAGCGACTAGCGGCAGCTTCGTTGCGGACGCTCCGATGGCAATCGCAATCGCCATGGACAACGCCGATCGAGCGGAGCTCGACGCCGGTCGCGCTCTGCAGCAGATGGAACTGGTCGCGTGGGACGAAGGACTGGGCACGTGCTTCGTCGGCCTGCGCGTCGAAGAGCAGAACCGCAAAGTCAAAGAACTGCTCGGCATCCCCGAGGGCATGGAGCTGATTACGATCTTGCCGTTCGGCTACCGCGACGAGAAGCTCCGCGGCACGCGCCGACGCCGCGAGGCGTTGTCCGGCATCGCTCACGACGAGCGCTTCGGCCAAGCCTACCCCGAGGGTTGATGCATCTAGGGTCGTTCGTCCGGTTGTCAGGCGCCGGCATACCTACAGTGGTCGTACTTTGGCGCCCGGACCGCCAGCGCTTTCGCGAATGTCCTTCGCCGTAGCCTCGTCCACGCCCCTGGTCCATCGACGTTTGAGCGGGTCCGACACCTGGAATGAGAACGGGCCGATTCCCTCGATCTCGATTTCGATGGTGTCGCCGTCCTGCATCGCCCCCAAGCCCTGGTGGTTAGTACCGACGTAGAAGATGTCTCCGGGGCTGACCTCCTCGATCGCGCTGACGAACTCGATCGACTCGGCGATCGAGTGGGCCATGTCGTCGGTGTTGTAGTTGACCCTGGGCTCGTCGTTCACGCGCAACTGCACCTGCAGTTTGTGCGGATCGCCGATTTCGTCCATGGTCACGATGCACGGTCCGATCGGCGCGAACGTGTCGTACGACTTGTGCGACGCGACCGGCAACTCGTTTGGCGCTCTCGTGGGACGCGGGCCGCCCGAATACACGCGCGCGGACACGTCAACCCCGCACATGTACCCGAACACATGGCTCATCGCGTCGGCCTGCTTGATGTCCTTGCCGCCGCGTCCGAACACCGCCACCAACTCGGCCTCGTGGTGGAAGATGTTGGCGTCGATGTCGGGCAAAACGACCGTGCCGCCCGGCCCGATGATCGCGTCCTGGGCTTTTTGAAAGCCCCACACAGCTTCCGGTTCTCTCGCGCCGAACTCCCGGAAGTTTCCTCCCATGCACAAGATCTTGTTGGGCCGCGGCAGTGGCGCCTCGAGCGTCACGTCGGACAACGGGATCGCGTCGCCCGCCTCACCGAGGCGCTCGAACTCCTCGCGCAACGCGTCAACGTTGACGATGACGGCTTCCATCGCGTTCTGTCCGCGTCCGGCGCCCACAGGCTCGACAGCCTGGCTGATGTCGACTACGCCGTCATCCCGCAGCAAACCCGGAACACCATCATTGAACAGTACGAATTTCATCACAACCCCCCAATTTCGTGATCGCCCGCCATCGATGTCGGCCAAATCCGACTTTTCACACCTCGAAAAATACAACAAGCCGCCCCGCCGCTGCAACTTGTGCACGGCGAGGCGGCTTTGATGCTCTGTCTAGCTAGGTTCGACCGTTATGCGGGTTTGAACTTCGGAAGCGTGATGGCGTCGGTGACGTCGTCGAAGACCACTTCGAGTGCCATGCCGATAGACAGGTTTTCCGGCGTCGGGTCGTCGATGACAACGTTGGTTGCCATGATCGGACCTTCTTCGAGTTCAACCATCGCGGGCACGAACGGCACGTCGTCGCGGAAGCCGGGGTGCGGCGCGCGATGGACGATTGCGAACGTGTACAGACTGCCTTTGCCGCTGGCCTGGACCCACGACGTGTTCTTCGAGAAGCAGCACGGCGAAATGTCGCGCGGGTAGAAGTAGGGATTGCCGCAGTCGTCGCAATTGCGCAACCAGAGCTCGTGCTCTTTGGCTTTATCCCAGTAGTAGTCCGACTCGCCCTGGGGAGTCGGCAGGGGCTTGTTGTAGCTTTGCGTCATTTTGTTCTCCTGGTCAGGCGATGTTTCGATGAGTTGTTAGCGATGGCCTACTTGCGCGGATTAGTCGACCCCGAGGATGACCGTGCCGGTCGACGACAAGGAGCCGCCCGTTCCATTGACCAAAGCGGTCTTCGGGTTGTCGAGTTGGCGCTCGCCCGTCTCGCCTCGAAGCTGCCTGACAGCCTCCAGAACCAGGAACATTCCGTACATTCCCGAGTGGGTGTATGAAAGTCCGCCGCCGTTGGTGTTCAGCGCGAAGTCGCCGCCGGGCGCGGTGCGCTGATTGGCAACGAAGTCGGGACCTTCGCCTGGTCCACAGTAGCCCAGGCTTTCGAGAGTAGCCAGGACCGTGTACGTGAACGAATCGTAAATCATGTTCAGGTCCATGTCGCTGTGCGTCATACCTGCTCGCTCCAACGCCTTCGGACCGCTGAATCGGCCCCAGGTACTGGTCAGGTTGGGCATCTGGCTGATCATGCCGTGATCGTGACCCTCAGCTGCCCCGAGAACGTACACGGGCTTTTTGGCCAGATCGCGAGCTCGCTCTGCGGTGGTTACCACAAAAGCCCCGCCGGCGTCTGTGACCAGACAGCAATCGAACAGGTGGAACGGCCATGCAACCCATCGGGAGGCATGGTAGTCGTCGAAGCTCATCGGGTCCTTCATGTACGCTTTAGGGTTCATCTGAGCCCACTTGCGCGTCGAGACCGCGATCTCTGCCATGGCCTGTCGCGTGCGCTCCTCGCCGTAGTCGTGCATGTAGCGTCTGGCCGCGAGGGCGTAGTTGATCGGGGCTCCGATGTAGCCGTATGGGGTCTCGAACTGCGGACCCGGTTCTGAAGCGTTGCCGCCTGCTCGGCTGCGAGCGCTTCGACCGGCCTCGCCGTGCGTCACCAGAGCGACCTCGCAATAGCCAGCGTTGATCGCCGCCATCGCGTGGGCGATGTGGATGATAAACGACGAGCCGCCCACGGCGGTGGTGTCGGTGTACTTAGGCTCGATGCCCATGTACTCGGCGAGCGTAAGAGTCGAGAAGCCCGCTGACAGCAAGCCGTCGACCTCGCTCATCTTGATGCCTGCGTCCTCCAGTGCGTTGTACGCGGACTCGGCGTGGTGTTGCAACGATGACTTGTCTTCTACTTTTCCGATCTCATCTGACTCGGCTACGCCTGCTATGGCGACCGATCTTGACATATCAGCCATGCTGAACCGGACCTCCTGTTAGAGTGGATACGATGTACTTGTGGCTGGTCGTCTGACAAGCCATCGCCTGGGGGGCTACGATTCGCCATCTTCAGGCGTCGCTAGAATACAACGTCACGTGTCTCAAGGCAACCCGCCGGGCTTCCGCCAGGGTCGCTTCGCGCAACGCCACGGACTCGCTGCCGGCCGATGCGCGCACGCAATCGCGCGCTGTCGATCAAAAGCGGCTAGCTGCCCACGTTAGATCATGAGGTCGCCGCCGTTGATGTCGAGCGACGCTCCTGTGATGTACTCCGCTCTGTCGGACGCGAGAAACGCGACCAACTCGGCGACTTCCGAAGGTTGACCCAGGCGCGAGATCGGAAAGCTGTCCGCGTAAGTTTTCGCTCGTTCGGGAGAGATCGTCGTCCGCACCATCTCAGTCTCGATCAGCCCGGGACACACGGCGTTCACCGTGATGCCATATTCGGCCGTCTCCTTGGCCAGGTGCCTGGTGAACCCGAGTATTCCAGCCTTGGCAGCGGTGTAGTGCGCGCCGCCCATCGTGCTTATGTTCTTGCCCGCGGTGGACGAGAAGTTGACGATGCGCCCCCATCCGGAGTCTCGCATCGTTGGCAGGACCGCGCGGGAACACATATATGTGCCTTTCAGGTTTACGTCGACAACCAGATCCCATTCGTCTTCCTCAATGTCGATCACGGCGGTGGGTCGTAGCACACCGGCATTATTGATCAGAATGTGGATGGCGCCGAATCTGTCCATCGCCACCCGGACCATACTCCCAACGTCGTCGCTGGATACAATGTCCCCGCCCACCGCGATCACATCGACACCCATAGCTCGAAGACGCTGCGCACTAGCTTCCGCGGACGCAAAATCGATGTCGTTGACCACAATGGACGCGCCCCCTTGGCCCAGGCGCTCGACCACGGCCGCTCCCATCCCGCGACCACCGCCGGTGACGATGGCGACCTTTCCATTGAACTCCGAGTTGTCGATCATTGAAACTGCCCCTTGTGTTGAACTGTTGCGAGACGTTGCTCGGGTCTCTCAAGATTCCATCCCACCAATTGCTCGAATCCTCCCCGCGGGCGACAGCCAGATTCCCGACCCGTCCCGAGTTTTAATGTATCACAAGCCCGCTGACCTCCCTTAGCCTTGACTCACTCTTGAGCGCCAACCTAAAATCAAGGCCTGATTGGGTGGAAAGGCATCAATGAAACGACGGCAACGTGTTCACGAGTTGGTCTCCGCGGGCGGCGTGGTTTATCGCGTCAAAGATGGAAACACCGAGATCGCGATCTGCGGACGAAACTATCCCCCACTGTGGGCCCTTCCCAAAGGGACTCCCGACCCCGGAGAGACTCAACAGGAAACGGCGCTTCGAGAGGTTCGCGAGGAAACGGGGCTCGAAGTGGAGGCCGAAGAGTTTATCGACTCAATAGGCTATACGTTCGTGCGGGCTTTCGACGGAGTACGTTGCGTCAAGACCGTCCACTTCTACTTGATGGCTCCGACCGGCGGCGACATCTCGCTACACGACCACGAATTCGACACCGTAAGATGGGCGCCAGTCGACGAGGCGCTGAACATCCTTACCTACGACAACGAGGTAAACCTTGTTCAAAAAGGGATTTCCATGGTCCCGCAGGAGCGCCGAGACGGCTGAGCGCGACAACGTCCTGCTTCAGGGCGAACGGATCGTGTTGCGTGAAAAATCTCTCGCGGACATCGAGGACGATTACGGGTGGCGCACGGACCCGGAGTTGGCGGAACTGGACGCCACGCGTCCCCTGAACATGTCCTATGACGACTTCTACAGGTACTCGAGGGACGAGATCAACCTGCCCGGCATGCGCTCCAAGCGACTCTCCGTCGACGACATCGACGGCGAGCACATCGGCAACTGCATGTTTTACGACATCGACATGCGAGCGGGAGAGGCCGAACTCGGCATCATGATCGGCGACAAGGACTACTGGAGCCAGGGATTCGGCACTGAAACAGTGGACCTGCTGCTTGACCACATGTTCTTGGCCTACTCGTTCAAGCGTGTCTACCTGCACACGCTCACGTGGAACCACCGGGCCCAGAAGTCGTTCCGAAAGTCAGGCTTCAAAGACCTTAAGGAAGTGCGCCGGAGCGGCCTCAACTTCCTCAATATGGAGATTTGGCGTCACGAGTGGGAGCGAATGAGGGGCGCCGAGATGGAAGACGATCAAACCTCGAACGACATCAGCTCCTCGGAGAACAGCAACTCCCCGTCGTAGAGCTTCTTCACGTCGCCGATCCCCTTCTCCATCACTCCATGGCGTGACAGATTCGGGCCGATGTGCACGAGCACCAGCTTCTTCACCCCGGCCGCCTGCGCCATTCGAGCTGCGCCGGTCGTACCACACTGGCCGGAGCCCTCGCCGTCGTCGTCCATCGTATCTTGATCGTCCCAGCACATGCACAGCATAACGTCGGCATCCTTCGCCAGCGTCGTCACTGATTCGCATGGCTGCGTATCGCCCGTGAACACCACGCTGCCATCCGGCGTTTCCAGCCTATAGGCCAACGAATCCAGGTACGGCTGCACATGCTCACCGTTCGCCGCCGTCACTTCCCAGTCCTTGCCTGAATACACCTTGCCCGGACCGATGTCCTTGGCGAAGATGTCGGGAGCCGGCCTGGGCAACGTGCCGCCCCGATTCACGAAAATCCGCTGGCTCAACGGATGCCCGACTCGAGCCTTCCAGTCGTGAGCAAACAACCCGTCCTCGCCAATGATGCCCTCTGTGATCTTTTCGGTGAGGTTCGGCCCGTACACTTGCAGTCGAACCTCTTTGCCGATGCTCTGGTCCCAGCGGCAAAGCAAGAAGCAAGGATAGTCGATGTCATGGTCGAAGTGGTGGTGCGTGAAGAAGAGGTAATCGATGTCTGTCGGCCACAGCCCAGCCTGCACCAGCTTGTGCGTCGCGGCGGGACCGCAGTCCACCATCAACTGCTCGTCGCCGACCTCCACCACGAACGAGCTCCCGAACCTGGTAGGCATCGGAGTCGGCGTCCCCGCTCCCAAAATGTGTACACGAGTCATGGTTGAAGCAGGTCCTCCAATATGAAATGAGAAGAATTACCCTGTAAACGAACTCAGCAACCTGACCCTAGCGTAGGTGGGGTTGACGGAATTGTGGAACCGCTCGTCTGCTGTCCAGTATTCGCAGTCGAGTGACTCGGCCAACGCCAAATAGTGGGCATCATACGAGGCTCCTAATCGCAATTGTGATGCGAGCGAGATCGCCTCGGAATAGAGGTCTGAAGGAGCGTGGAACTCGACCCCGGTTGCCAAGAGGCGCTGCATACGGCTGCCTGCATCGTCGGCGGAAAATTCGCCGCGCTTCACTCTTTGGAATAAAGCGTTAGCTACTTCGATCAGTAAGAGGTGCGGAGCGGCAGGAAAAACGTTGTTCTGGTTCCACCAACGGCTTAGCGATTCGGCCGCTTTGGTGTCGGTCTCTTCGACCAGCCATTTGGTTGCGACACTAGCGTCCACTACCATGTGCCCATTCACTGGTCCATCAGCCTCACCTGGTCGGCCGTCCTCAATTCACGTGCCTCGCGGATAATATCCGCGGAGTCACCGGGCAAGATCCGATCTCCAAACTCTTTCCGCCGCCACGCGAACAGTTGCTCAAGTGCCTCTTGGTTGAAGCGACCCGACTCCCTGCCCATATCTTCGTCCTTGATGAGCTCGTTTTCGACAGCGTCCAGGCAGTACTGCCGCATGGTTGTCCCTTTGAGAGCAGCGATGACCTTCAGTCGCTTCTGGAACGCAGGCTCCATATCGATCGTGAATCTGGTTCTCTTGGTGGTCACAAAAAGCACCTCACGCTAAATCCAACTGCCCAATTGCAGCATAACAGTATTTGATGCAATACTGCAATGCGCGGAATACATATCCTGAACGCGCCTACTCGAACGTCGAATTCCCCTCATCGACATACGCACTCCCGCCCGCGACGGACACTCCGATGCGCTGTCGATACGTGCCAGCCGCGAACTCACGCTCCGCGTTGTACCCTGCCGTCGTCCAGTCGATACGATCGGGACCGGCCGACAGCGCCTCGTGGAGGATTCGGCCGTCCATCGCCTCGCCGCCCGAGAAACCCAGAACGTGCAGTAACGTCGGCGCCATGTCCACGTTGCCGCTCGGCGACTCCAATTTGACGCCCGACTTGAACGCCGGACCTCGGGCGATCAGCGTGTTCCGCATCTCGTGCCGGCTCATGCCGCCGTGCTGTCCGAGTCCCTCCCCGCCCGACGTGGACGGCGCGTGCCCCGGATAGCCCAGGTCGTTCGCCCGATCCTCCCACCTGAACGCCATCGCGAGCTCGGGAGCGCGCGGTCCGTCCACGCCGGCCAACGATGCCGGCAACGTACCTTGGACGCCTCCCGCCGAATCCGAAGCTAAGAGAGCGCCGCACCACGGTTGTTGCATCAGCCACTGCGCGAGCCGATCGGTCGTGCCCAGGTCGCTCTCGTGGACGTAGAAGAGTGCAGATCCGCCCTGCTCCGCGACCAGCACCCCACCCTGTTCGTTGCCGGGAGGAAAGCCTGCCGATCTCAACTGCGAGTTCAGATCGGTGGCTCCCGTGATCGTGGAGTAACCGTGGTCGGACAGAACGAACATATTCGTGTCTCGCTCTCGACCCGTTTCCTGGAGCCACGCCAGCAAGCCGCCGAACTCCGCGTCGGCTTCGCGGAGCGCCCGGTTGGCGAGCTCGGAGCCGACGCCGGCGGAGTGCTGCGACTTGTCCGGCTCCGACGACCAAGCCAGCGCCACCGTCGGGCCGCGCTCGGACAAGATGTGCTCTTTCATGATGCGCAAAGCGTGGACGAAGCGGGGGGTGTTCGGCCGATCCTCGGCAGGCCAGGGGCCGAATCGAGACGCCAGATGCTCGTGCAACGACCCGGGCAGCGTGAACTCCGGATGGATGGTCGCTCCGCCCGCGACGTCGGCGGTCGGATTGTGGACGTACGCGTTGCCGCTGGTGCCGACCCCGATGGCCGTATACTCCTGGCCGTGTGTGCTCAGGATGTCCGCCAGCGTCGGCGCGAGCAGCACCTTGCCGGTGGCGTCGGCCAACCGAGCCAGGTCCGGCTCCATCGCGTCGAGAACCCGGTTCGAATCGTAATCCCGCGCGACCAACTGATTCCCGGCCAGTCCGTGGCCTCCGGATAACCGACCGGTGACCATCGTCGCCGCGTTGAGTCGCGTGACCGACGGGAAGATGGAGTGGTTCCAGGCGAAGAACACCCCTTCGTCGGCAAACCGCGAGAGGTTCGGCATCAGCTCTGGAACGACCTGCGAAGGCTGAAGCCCGTCGAAAACCACGATCAAAAATGAAGACATCGACACGTACCCCCAGGTGCACAAGCTGGCGATAACGTACACCTGATCGACACAAGCGTCAAAATCGACATAGAAGCGTCCAGGCCAAACAGACCTGCTAGAATGTGCGGCGAATCTCAGGCGCGTGATCGAGAGGGGATCCATGAACCTATCTGACGAAGCCCGCCAATATCTCGAAGATGCCGAGCGAACCAGGGGCTACACCCTGGAGATGCACCGAATCATGGCCGCGGCCGATTTCGAGTGGCTGAAGAAGTACAACGAATTCATCGAAGCCACCTACACGGGCCAACGCACACTCGACCGCAAGACCAAGGAACTGCTGCAGATCGTCGTCGAGACGGCGTTGCGGGCGGACGCCGAGCAGATCCAGGAGCACGTCAGGCTCGCGCTGCGGGAGGGTGCGACTCCACGCGAGATCCTCGAAGCCATGGAAGCCGTCCTCGCCCCAATGGGCGCGCTCGCGTTCCGCCGAGGACTCCAAGTATGGGCCGCCGAGGTTGGCGTCGACGCGGGGTAGTGCCGCCTAAAATTAGCTTCGGACTATGACGATCTCATGCCAGTCCAGTCGCGAACAACATCGGTGTGTCTGGAATTGATTAATCGCCCAGGCGATTCAGAGATATCCGCAGGCCCAGAATTTCATAGGCAGCAGAAGATCGAAATCGATACGGGAGCGCCTGATGAAGTCAAACGCGAACCGGCCATTGCCACGAACGATAGACGACATTACCCCCGAGTGGTTCACGTCAGCGCTCACGATCGGCGGGGTTTTGGCCGGCGAGGCGGTGACGGAGGTCGAAATCGAACGGATTGGTTTTATGGAGGGCTTCATGGGGGTCCTTGCCCGCCTGACTCCCCAATACGACGGCCCTGCCGAAAAACTTCCATCGACTCTGATTGCGAAGCTGCCTGACCTCGATCCGGCCCAGAGATCGGCGCAATCGTCAGCATTCAAGACCGAGGCGGGCTACTATTCCGCTTTTCCCGCGGACGACACGACAGTGCACCCTCGTTGCTATTTCGCCGGCCGGAATCCGGGCATGGACGACCATGTTTTGCTCATCGAAGACCTGTCGCGTGGACGGTCGGCGTCCATGATTCGAAACATGCCGCCGGCCGATGCATCAACGGTGTTTGACGCGCTCGCTGGGTTCCACGCCAAACACTGGAACGCGCCCGACCTCGATGCCCTGGACTGGGCCGTGGATGGTCGTATGCCCGAAGCATGGTTGCCTGCCCAAGATGCTTACGCCGCCGCCAGGGATGAATTCGATGACAATGGGGGAGCTATTTCTCGAAACCCATCTTGGAGATAGCCAAAAGGTTGAAGACTTCCCTCGTGGATGTCCTGACCGTATCCGACGACGTGTCCGTTACCCTGACGCACGGCGATCTGCGGCCAGAGAATATGTTCTTTTTTGACGACGTCCCGTCTGGTGAATTGGCGCTTATCGATTGGCAGCGAGCAACGATACAACCGGGCGTATGGGATCTGGCATACTTCGTGGAGTTCAGTCTGGCTCCTGGTGATCGGCGTTCCGCCGAGCGCGAGTTGCTGCAGAGCTATCTGGACCAACTTCGGGCCAGCGGGGTCGTCGATTACACCTTTGATATGTTGCTGACCGACTATCGACGTGGATTGCTCACTCCATTGATCCGCATGATCCCAACGGGATCGAGAATAGATCCGGATTTGCCTCGTGTAAAAGAAGTCGTCCGGACTATGCTGTCTCGGCTCGACGCACTGACCGACTGGGATTGCGGTGATTTGTTGCCATAGCAAGTCGAACATTCCAATTGTGACAATCTGAGAATCACAAATTGTCAAAGGGTCCCGGAGATACGAACAGGAGGGTCCAACGTGAAAATAACCGCGGTCAAACCAATCCCGAGTTCGGCGACGACGGCTACAGGCTCCAGGAACTACATGTTCGTCAAGATCGAGACCGACGACGGAATCGTCGGCTGGGGCGAGGCCACCGCCGGGCCGTTGAGCGTCGCGACGATGGTCGAGGAGTTCGGAGAGCAGCTCATCGGCAAGGACCCAGGTCGGATCGAGCAGCACTGGCAGACGCTATACCACCACTTCCACGTCCGCGGCGGCGTCGTCCAGATGTCGGCCATCAGCGGAATCGAGATCGCGCTGTGGGACATTAAGGGCAAGGCGCTCGGCGTGCCGATCTACGAGCTTCTCGGCGGCAAGATGCGAGAGCGCATCTGGTGCTACGGCCGATGGGACGGGGCAACGCCCGAGGCCGCCGTCGAGCGTGCCCTCAGCTTCACGACGCAAGGATTGACGGCGCTCAAAGGCGACCCGTTCGACCATCGAGGCTTGTTCATCCCCATCGAGGCTGAGCGAAACGCGATCGCGAAGCTCGCGGCAGTCCGCGAAGCGGTCGGCGACGATGTCGAGCTCCTCGTCGAGGTCCACGGCCGGCTCGCGCCCTCCGACGCCATCCGCATCGGCAACGCGATGGAGCAGTACCGGCCCTTCGTCTACGAGGAGCCCGTGCCTCCGCAAAACCTTGACGCACTGCAACGCGTCGCCGAGGCGGTCAGCATCCCGATCGCCACCGGTGAAAGGCTGCTTACCAAGTGGGACTACGCGAATCTGCTCCCCCGCCAGATAGTCGCGATGATCCAGCCTGACATCATTCAGGCGGGCGGCATACTCGAGCTCAAGAAGATCGCGGCGATGGCAGAGGCGCACTATGTCGGATTCCAGCCGCACAACCCGTACGGCCCGATATGCACCGCCGCCTCGTTGCAACTCGACGCTTGCACGCCGAACTTCATGATCCAAGAAGGCGGCCTTCACTCCTGGTTCCAAGACGCATGCTTCGGCGAATTCCCTGCGCAAAAAGACGGATTCCTGCCGCTCCCCAAGGGCCCGGGCCTCGGCGTCAGCATGGACGAAGACTGGCTGAAAGCCAACCCATGGCGAAAAGATGCCGCCGTGTGGAGAGCCGGAGACGGCACCGTGGCGTCCCGGCAGGAGACCAACTGGTCGTAAAACCGACAGGCTGGCGTAGCCGCCCACAGGAACCGTTCGCGACGTCACCGTCGTGAATTTCGTAGAAAGTGGAAGAGACACAAAGGACATGCAGGGACTCCAGGGACTTGGGACTGCGTTCACCATGGACACATCCAGCATCAAGTTCGGGGTCGGCGCGACCCAGGAGATCGGCTACGAGATGACCCGCCTCGGCGTGCGGCGCGTCATGGTCGTCACTGATCCCAAGATGGCGCAAACCGAACCGGTCTCAGTGGTCATGGCCTCGCTCAAGGCGGCCGCAGTCGACGCGGAGTGGTTCGACCGCGTGCAGCGGATTCGACGTGCTGTGCCACGGCCTCGAATCATAAACCGCCCTGCCCTTCCACCAGCGAGAAGCGCCGGACGGTCCCGCGATGCGTCCTGCGTATCAACGCTCAAACCCGATCAGCGACGTCTGGGCGATCCGAGCCATGGTTATGGTGTCGAGCAACATAGTCAAGGCAGTCCAGAACCCGGATGACGAGGAGGTCCGGTCCAACATGCTGCTCGCGGCAACCTTCGCGGGCGTTGGATTCGGAAACGCGGGCGTCCGCCTTCCGCACGGCATGTCGTACCCGGTCTCCGGCATGATCCGCGAGTACGTCCCGGACGGCTACCCGGACGACCACGCGATCATCCCCCACGGCATGTCGGTGATACTCAACGCCCCGGCCGTTTTCCGGTTCACGGCGCCGTCCAAACCTGAACGACACCTGCGAGTCGCCGAGCTCATGGGTGCGAATGTATCGGACGCGGGCCCCGAGGACGCGGGCGAAGTCCTTGCCGGCGCGGTCATCGACTTGCCCCGCGAGATCGGCGTACCGAACGGTCTCTCTGCTGTCGGCTACGGCCCCGACGACGCCACTGAGCTCGCCGCGGGCGCAATGCCTCAACACCGCGTAATCAAGCTCGCCCCCCGCCCGGTCTCCGAGCAAGATCTCCGTCAGCTCTTCCCAGACTCGATGACGATCTGGTAGGGCGGCGATCTGGCGTCGTCTATCGCCAACTGGAATTCAGTGCGGCGCAAGCCAGTTGCGCTCAGGATCCTCTATCAGCCCCTCGGCGACGCCCGAAAGGCGGGTCAGTGTGCTGCTGTAACGATCCGCGAACAACTGCGCGGCCAGCTTGTACAGACGCATGCCGATTTCAGGGTCGTCTGAACAGAGCTCGATCAACGAAGAGGCTGGGATCGCCACCACGTCCATATCAGTTAGAGCGACACCAGATGTAATCAAAGTCCGTGATTCCAACAATGCCGCGATCGGGAACGACTCCCCAGGTCCAACTACGCGCACTGGAAATTCTCCCAATTGAGAGTGTGCGGACGACTGGGCTTCGCCCTCGACGATGAAGTACAGTTTCTGACCTAATTCGCCGCCTTTTCCCAGAGTTTCGCCCGCGGCAACTGAAAGCCTGCTTCCCAGAGCAGTCGCACGGTTGACCTGCTTGGCCGAAAGCTCTCCGAATAAATCAACGCCTAGTTGTGCTTCTTGATAAGGCGCATCGGTTGAGCCTTCCGGAGTAAACACGCGAACATCAATGGGTGATTCTTTTTGCACCGCACGGGCAACACTTCCTCTAAGCAACCTGGCTAATCCTCTGCGTTCTTTCGCGCACATTGCGATGACGTCAACGCCTTCTTTTTGCGCAAACCGCAATGTGCCTTCAGACGGACTGCCGGATATCGCAGTCTTACAACTCCATCGTTGTTCGTCGCCATGTTGTGCAGCCAATCGCCTCAGATAGCCGAGCTTTTCAAGGCGTTCCTGGTCTTCGCGCTGGCTTCCTAGTATCACATGGTCACCAATCGCTTGAGTGCTGGCGTGACGCAGAATCCTGAGCAAGATGACTTCGGCTTCCGGCGCCATTTCAGCTTGGATCAACTGGACAACCTTTTCCGATTCCTTGGTCCCATCCAACGGCAGAAGCACTTTTCGATACATAACTCGTCTCCTTTCTCACTCGCATCGATGCCAATCAAAAAGGCCGCATGACACCCGATCCATTGAAACGGGTCATACGGCCACATTGCCCATCGCCTCACCACTTCAGATTGCTAATTAGCCAGCCATTCCGCGGAATTGCGATCGTCGATATCAGTGATTAAGGTCAGATTGGATTTGTGAGAAATCACTTCCGGTTGGGGACATCATCGACCTGCTTTTTCCTGCCAGTTAATGAGAGTGGCAGTCTATAGTCGGGATTACGGTTTATCACCATTATAGCGAGTATTTCAATCGGTTTTGCAATACCACGCGTACTGTGAAGTCTGTAACAATCAAGACATCGTGTCTATCAAGGTTTTGCGCAGATTTTAATTCGTGAATCTGGCGATCTTGGGTCTGTCCTATCAGCGGCTGGTTGACATTGATTCTTTCCGATCCGTTGTCCGCTCGGTAGGGAACTGTCGAGGAAGGCGAGCCAACGGAATCATCGAACCTGGAACCTGAGGAATGGCAGTTTGAGTGGCGCACCTTTCTAGATTTCATCCGATCTGGTTCTTCGATCACGTGCGACGGACGGATGGAATGCGATCAATCCCACGGGATTTGGTGGCGCGGAGTTCACCTGGGCGAGTAGGAAGCAGGCCGCGTCCCATCCGGCGGGTTGCCGGAAATCCACGACGCGCTGCCAAAGCAGGACCGCCGCAAAGGGTTGAGGCGCGGATGAGGTAGATCGAGTGTAATAGCCCAACTTTAGGACATAATTTATGTGAGATCACCTCAAACAAGCCGAGTGGGACGTGTGTGCCTTGACCAGATTCTGGTTGCCGCGTGTATGTCATGAATAACGCTGAAAACGGTGAGCCATAGATGCCTAAACCAAGTGAATGGAGCCGAAGCATGAGATCGCTCACCAGGCTCACGCGAGGCACGGACAGCGACTGGCGAGAAAGAAGATTCGTCGTACTCAGGCTGCTCAGGGAATTGCGGGGACTTGATGCCTCAAATGCCCTGCGTGAACACTGGGATGCTAATCAAGAATCCTTCCTGAACGCGGTCGTGCTTGACGCATGATCACGGTGGACGCCGCCTGAGGCCGACGAACTTTTGGGCATCGCATATATGGTTCGGAACATGGAAATCGGAAACGGGATGCCTGTTCGGTTTTTCTCCGATGCGCCTGCCGAATACGATCCACAGACTCGCAAAGCGCTGTCGCGGGCGCAAGCATTGGCTCGCGCCGCACGGACGGAGAGGTCACCATCTGCCACCTGCTTCAAGCCGTGGCGGAGTCCAGTTCGGTGAGATCCGAGGCGATCGGTTCCACGGACCTCGAAGTCTCTGTGGCTGCATACATTGATCGCACACCGCCACGGCGCGCTTTGGGCAGAGTTGACCCGATTGCCGCTACCGAAATTCGCGACATCATATTGGACAGGAGCCGCGACGAAGCAACCAGACGCGCGGCCAATTGGGTAACGCCCGTCTTGCTGCTCTGTGTCATGATGGGCATGTCGCCACTCGTCAAAGAACTGGTCGCTGACGCCAACGTCGATGCGGCTCAACTCAGAACGCGACTTGACTATCTGCTGAACAAATAAACCATGCTTTGCACAACCGCGCCGTAGGGGCGTGGTTTCAAACCCGCCCGAAACGATGCCCCATAAGTCGTACTCAAAACGCAATCGACACTGCGACTAGACGCCAACAACGGAACGGAGACTTCACATGAAACTTGAGTTCTTGATGGAATACACCGCCGACTTAGAACGACCCGTGCAAACCGCGGGCGAGGGCCCATTCGGCACTCGAGGACTCGCCGTCGTTACCGGCGGCAGCTTCGAAGGACCACGTTTGAGAGGGACGATACGGTCAGGCGGAGGTGATTGGTTTCTCAGAACCCCGGACGGAACCGGCAGGCTCGATGTCCGGATAACGCTGGAGACTGACGACGGCGCTCTGATCTACGTCCAATACTACGGCGTCGACCGACCGGAAGTCGACCGTCCCGTCGCATCGCCCGGGGAAACGTCCGAGTACGGCGACTCCTACTTCATGACCACGCCCAGGTTCGAGACCGGTGACGAACGCTACACCTGGCTGAACGGTCTCGTTTGTGTCGGCGAAGGCAAGCGCGCCGAATCAGGCGTCGCCTACCGCGTCTACTCCATCGAGAACGATTAGCGCGTCGGGCTGCCGAACGCGGTTGCCTGTTCGCCCACACACAACCGTGACCCCGTTTCAATGCGGATGGATCAAGCGACCGCTCGCTTGATCTGTTCTATCGCATCTCCGTGGTCTACCCGTGAGCCTCTGAGGTCCCTGAAGTCCTTTGGGTCCCTGCCCGTTGGCGCCTCTGTTGGCGCGCGATCGCCGAGACTCGTCGCCTACTTGAGATACCGCGGGTGCCACGTCGACCCGCTCCAAGTCACGATCTTGCGCGGCGTGATCCGCACCAACGCCCGCGGAATGTGCTTTGTGTCGTCGTAATACTGGCCGCCTCGTTCCTCGCCCATGTACCGGACCGCCCAGGCCTTCCAGTCGCCGAGCCACGCCGGATCCACAATTTCCGCCGTGCCCTCGATGAGCGCCCGCGTGTGAATCGCTTCGGTCGTGTCGATACTCGCCGAGACGCGCGGGTTTTGGCGGATGTTCTCGACCCACTGCGCCTGCCTCCGACCACCCAACAAGAAGGCGCCGTCCTCGTAGAAGTACCAAAGGGGATTTACGGCGGGCCATCCGTCGGGGGTGATAGTCGCGAGCCTCATTAAGAGGTCTCCACTCGAAAGGAACTCGCGGAGTTGTTCGTCGGTCAGTGCTGGCATGATCGCCTCCATGAACGCGGTCGGATTCGGAAGAATGATAACATCACGGCAGACCAGCTGAATGCAGAATCGCCCCCGCGCAGGAGCGCCACATGACACAACCGCACAAGCTCACGATCACCGAAGCCGCGAAAGACATCCGCCAAGGCTCGCTCTCCTGCGTCGAACTCATCGAAGGTCTACTGGCCCGCGTTTCGCTGCTGGAGCCAGACCTGAACGTGTGGGTCACAATGGACGAGGCCAACCTCTTGGCGACGGCGCGACGGCGCGACCTAGAGCTCGCCGCGGAAGGACGGCGTGGTCCGCTGCACGGCATCCCGGTGGGCATCAAGGACATCTACTACACACAGGGCGTCAAGACGACCGCATGCTCGGCAATCCTCGCCGACTTCGTGCCCGACTACGACGCCACGACCGTCGCCAAGCTGAAGCGAGCCGGCGCGATCATCATGGGCAAAACCGTGACCACCGAGTTCGCGTGCGGCGACCCGCCCCCGACTCGAAACCCGTGGAACGCTGAGCACACCCCGGGCGGGTCGAGCTCGGGATCGGCGGTCGGCGTCGCCACCGGCATGTTTCCCGCCGCCATGGGGTCGCAGACCGCGGGATCGATCCTGCGTCCGGCGTCGTTCAACGGCATCGTCGGACTGAAGCCCACGTTCAGCCGCGTCAGCCGCTACGGCGTCGTCCCCGTCTCGTGGTCGCTGGACACGATGGGCCCGTTCACACGAACCGTCGAGGACGCCGCGCTCATGCTGAGCGTCTTGGCCGGTCACGACCCCAACGACCAATCGTCGTCGACACGGCCCGTGCCCGACTACCCGAGCGCGGTCGACTCAATGCGGCATCCGCCCAGAATCGGCCGAATACGAAAATTCTTCGATGACAACGCGAACGACGAAGTGAGGACCCACACTGACGGCATCGCGGCGAAGCTGACCGAGGCCGGTGCGTTGATCGAAGATGTCGCCTTGCCTACGGATTTCGACACGATGCTCGCCGCCCACCGCGTGCTGATGACCGTCGAGGCTGCCGCCGTGCACCAGGAGTGGTTCGAAACCCGTGCCGACGAGTATTCGCCCAACATCAGAGGAGTGATCGAGCAAGGGATGCTCACACCGGCCGTCGCATATGTCCAGGCTCAACGCGTGCGACGGCGATTCCGACGTGACCTCGAAGAAGCGCTGCAACCCTACGATGTCATTTTGTCACCTTCGACGGTCGAACCGGCGCCCAAGAATTTGAGCACCACGGGCAACCCGATGTTCCAGACGCCCTTCACCTTCGGCGGCTTCCCGTCCATCACGCTGCCGTCAGGGCTCAGCGCCGACGGATTGCCACTCGGAATCCAACTCGCGGCTGCGCCGTTCGCCGACGAAACCCTGCTCGCCGCGGCGCGGTGGTGCGAGCAGGTCATCGACGTGAAGCCGACGCCTCCGGTATAGCGAAATCGCCTCGCAACGCGACGTCGATCAACCACGCGCCCCGGGCCAGGGTCCGGGTTTTCGGTTGGGCAGTTCTTGCTCGTACGTGCCCTGGTCGTACATCACGAATCCCCGAGCCAGATAGTTCTTCAGGGCGTCGGGATGGTCCAACGTGCAAGTATTCAACCACGTGCGCGACGCGCCGATAGCCCATGCACGCTCCGTGGCCACGGTCAGCAATCGCCCGCCGTATCCCTGGCCGATGAAATCAGGCAACAGGCCGATATACGCGAGCTCAACATCGCCGCCAGCTACGCCATCGAGCTCGAAGTAGCCCGCCGGGGTGCCTTTGACGTACGCGATCCAAGTCTCGACCTCGGGACGCGACACCCAACCGAACCACTCATCGTAGCCCCATCCCAGCCTGTCGATCCAGTACCAGTCGCCGCCGACTGCCGTGTACATATAGCGGTTCAGTTCTGGTGACGGGATCTCCGCCTGCCTGAATTCCAGGTCCGCCGCTTCGGATCGTCCGGGCGTCAGTTGGCTGGCGTCGATCATTTCGAGATAGTAAATCGCGACTGTTGCGAGCATGTTTATTTTCGGTCCTCTCGATGGTTTTCGCTGATCCTCACGATTCTATCCCATCCGACTCCATCCATCGGCGCCAACTCATGCCTGCTGGGGCTTGCGCCCGTCGCGACGTGTAGTACAATGCGCTCATCGATTATCGGAGGTGAACGGCGATGACCCTAAAGGGCAAAGTTGCCATCGTGGGCGTCGGAGAAGTGCCGACCCGGAGAGTGATTCCGAACCGGACGATGGTAGGCCTGTGCGCCGAAGCAGCGCGCGAAGCCATTGCGGATGCAGGGTTGACAAAGGCTGAAATCAACGGTTTGGTCACCGACGGCGCCACTGCTCCGGCTGCGATGGCTGAATATATCGGCATCAGGCCGACATTCGCGTCAGGTGTATCGATGCAAGGCGCGAGCGGAGCATCGGCCACCACCGCGGCTGCTTCTGCGATCAACGCGGGCTTATGCGACACCGTGCTGGTAGTCATGGGCAACTCGCGGATGGGTGGAGCAGCGCCAGGCGGTGGGGGCGGCAGTGTTCGCTCGGAATGGGAGGACCCACATGGTCCATCCGCCGGCATGGGCAATTACTACGCGCAGATATATACGCGGCACATGCTAGAGTATGGCACCACCGAGGAACAGATGGCCAAGGTCGCGGCTGACGAGCGATTCAACGCCCAGGAAAACGAGAACGCGGTGTTCCACGGCCAGCCTGCCTCCCGCCAGGATGTGCTCGACTCGCGGTTCGTCAACTACCCACTAAGACTGCTCGAGAGCGTGATGCCTTGCGACGGCGCTGCTGCGCTGATCATGACCAGGGCGGACCGAGCCAAGTCTCTTCCGAACCGTCCCGTCTACATGCTCGGGGCCGGAATGGAGCAAGCCAACGCCAACATCTGGCAGACCGAACGGGTCACGACGACGCCAGTCAAGGGTTCCGCCGCCAGGGCATTCCAAATGTCCGGGTACGGTCCCAAAGACATGGAGTTCGCCGAATTCTACGATTGATACACCATCCTCGTGGCCGTGTGCCTCGAAGATGCCGGATTCATGAAAAAGGGCGAAGTCGGCCCTTGGTACGAATCCACCGACACAACCTACAAAGGCAGCTTCCCAGTCAACACCGATGGCGGCCAGCTTTCGGGCGGCCAACCCGGCCTCGCTGGTGGATTCCGCCACGTGATCGAGGGCGCCCGTCAGATCATGGGCCGTGCGGGGGCAAGGCAGGTGGCCAAAAACAACCTCGCTATGGTGAATGGTTGAGGGGGCACGGCGAGCGAAATGTGCTCGCTGGTCCTCGGTTCCGAGGAAACGCTGTAACTACACCCTGAATTCACCAAACACAAGGCGATGATATGACCACCGAATACACCAAACCGCTTCCTCGTCCGATAAACGAGGAAGTGTCCAAACCATTCTGGGAGGCCGTGCGCCGTCACGAGCTTGTAATGCCCCGGTGCAAGAATTGCGCCAACCTGTACTTCTATCCACGGGAGCTATGCCCCATCTGTCTAGCCGACGCCAGTGAAACTGAATGGGTGCCAGTGAGCGGTAAAGGAAGGGTGTTCTCGTACACCATCGTGTACCAAGCCGCCAACCCGGCCTTTCAGGCGGACACGCCTTACGTGTGGGCGATCATCCAACTCGATGAAGGGACACGGATACCGGCTAATCTGGTGGAGTGCCCGATCGTAGACGCCGTGATCGACTTGCGCGTCGAAGCCGTCTACGAAGACGTGACGCCGGAGCACACGCTGCTCAGGTTCCGTCCGGTTTAGCAATCGCGACCGGTTGACCGCCAGGTCAGCCCAATACGGTTCGTAGTGGAAACGGCGCTTTCGAGCGCCGTTTCTTTTTTGCGACTCGCTGATCATACTCCTGTACTACGCCTCATCCTTCTGTTGACCGCCGAAGCATCCGTCCAACGTGCGCGAAGAGATCGGGCCTCTCGCCGATTACAGAGCGCCGCCCAAACCGTAGGATGGATTCGTCGAACAAACACATAGCAGCAGGAGGACAAAATGTTCAGCTGTTGGCTGTCAGCGCAATTGGGACAGAATGCTAATGGAGACTTTGAGCTGATATCGCGAGCTCTCTGAGTTGATGATTGTACAATCGTCGTCGCTGTATCGTTCGGACTTGAACCTCCTTCCGTCTCTCCAGGATCTGTTCTCTCCGGCCGTTCAACATGTCTGAAGGGGTCACGTTCCCCAACGCCTTGTGATATCGCCGATTGTTGTAGTAGCTCACGAAGTCGCCGATAGCCACATCCAGGTTACCTGGAGCATCGTATGGGATCTGGTTCACGTCGCGTTTGATTGACTGGTGATAGCGCTCCAGCTTGCCGTTGGTCTGAGGATGATATGGTGAAGCCAGAATGTGACGAATGCCCACCAAGTGCAGATACTCCCTGAACGATCGAGAGACGTAGCCCGGACCGTTGCCCGACAGCAGTTTCGTTCGATCGTCCATAGCGACCTCGGTCATGCCTGTGAAGTCGACTGCATCCTGGA